>TARA_R110001632_G_scaffold9448_7_pt1 | contig 18723 bp, 32 predicted proteins | sample TARA_R110001632 | Tara Oceans TARA_R110001632 (sample SAMEA4398266) | marine metagenome | biome: Polar Biome; feature: [SRF] surface water layer (ENVO:00010504); material: water (ENVO:00002006), including particulate matter (ENVO:01000060) such as... | depth 5 m
AGTGGCAGATCTTATTGGTGCTGATCCAAGAGAAATTATATTTACAAGTGGTGCTACTGAAGCAGACAACCTTGCTGTTAAAGGCACAGCACAATTTTATGAGACCAATGGTAAACACATTGTAACAAGTAAAATTGAACACAAGGCAGTACTTGATCCTTGCAGAGAACTTGAACGTGATGGGTATGAGATTACATATCTCGAACCTAACGAAGATGGCATAATCACAGCACAAATGATTGCAGACGCTATCAGAGAAGATACAATACTTGTAAGTATTATGTATATCAATAACGAACTTGGCACAATTAATGATATTGAAGGCATTGGTAAACTTTGCTTTGAAAAGAAAATTACATTCCATGTTGATGCCGCACAAGCAACTGGTAAAATTGAAATTAATTTAGCAGAACTGCCAGTTCACTTAATGAGTCTATCAGCACACAAAACATATGGTCCTAAAGGTATTGGAGCATTATATATTAGACGTAAGCCACGTGCAAGAATTAGAGCACAAATGCATGGCGGTGGTCACGAACGAGGCAACAGAAGTGGCACATTACCTACACATCAAATTGTGGGAATGGGAGAAGCATTTAGAATTGCCAATGAACGATTAGAGCAAGACAAGGCGCATGTGGGCATACTACATGATAGACTGTACAACAGAGTTAAAGACGTCGAAGAAGTATACTTAAATGGTAGCATGGATCACAAAGTTAAGAACATTCTAAATATTAGTTTTAATTTTGTAGAAGGCGAAAGTTTAATTATGGCTTTAGAAAACGTTGCTGTAAGTAGCGGTAGTGCATGTACAAGTGCAACACTTGAACCAAGTTATGTATTACGTGCATTAGGAAGAGCAGATGAGTTAGCACACAGTAGCATAAGATTTAGTTTCGGCAGACAAACAACCCTTGAAGACATTGATCAATGTGCAGATACATTAATTGATGTAGTTGAGAAATTACGTGAACTTTCCCCACTGTGGGACATGTACCAAGACGGAGTCGATATGGACGCCTTCGACTGGAACGAGTACATGCATTAAAGATAAATACTATTATGGCATATTCAGAAGAAGTAACAAAGCGTTTTAAGAACGTACTATCAAATCCTAAGGGATATAACGTTGGAAAGTTTGATCCTTCAGACCCAAAAGTTGCAACAGGCATGACAGGTGCTCCGGCATGTGGTGATGTTATGAGACTGCAACTCAAACTCAACGACGATGATCGTATTGAGGATGTTGTATTTAAAACATACGGCTGTGGTAGTGCTATTGCAAGCTCAACAATGTTTGTTGAAATGCTGAAAGGTAAAACAATGGAAGAAGCAAGGCTTATCAAAGATAAAGATATAGCACAGGCTTTAGATTTACCGCCTATCAAAATTCACTGTTCTGTGTTAGCAGAAGATTCAATCAAGAAAGCAATTATTGATTGGGAAAGCAAAACACCAGAATAGATCAAAACATGCTTATTTAATTAAGTAATCTGTTTTTCATCATAAATAAAGTTATAAGAGATTATACTAATTTCTTATGTTACTCCAATCTTAGATATAAATGAAAAACAGATATAAAAAAGATTTAAACCGCATTAAGTACCGTGCCGAAGGTGTAGTACTTGTTGCGGTTTTTTTATCCACTATTTACGGTCTTGTACCAGCATGAATAAATTCCTAAAAATAATATACAAATACTGGATTGCACCGTGGCACACAGGAAGGTAATATGTCATTAGACTCATGGGGACGACCTAAACAATCTGTGTATGATTTAACATCACTTAAACAAGGTGAGTTATTAATACGCAACGAGCTTCCTAAAGAAGCAACACCAGAAGAATTCCAGCAATGGATGGAAGATGATTTCTTTATGGCCGGCAAGTTTGACCCAATGCAGATGTTTGTGGTGATACCTGCTATAGTACAGATTGTAGTATTTGGCACAATGTTAGGTGCATTTGCACTGATTAATCTTGTCTTTTAGATATATCAGCAAGTTACTATTCGGAGTAGGATCTGCTGAAAACATTAAAATCACACCTACTAATATTCTCATCACAGCTCTACTAACAGGAATCATATTCTTTGGTACAATTGCAGTGTTAATTATCTTAGCAAGTCTCGTAATAAGCCACTAAAAACGGTTGACATCTGTGTAAAAACCTGTATAATATATACATATTATCGCAAAAGGGAACACTTTTTATGTCTTATTACACACATACACAGAACCCAATTGGTAACTTCGTTGAGAAAGAACACGGTAACAACTTTGAATATAGTTTGAATCCGGATAATATGTCTTTTTGTGAGGATCATCCTCATATCATATGGGTAGGCAGTGCTTCTACTGACCAGGGCTATCGCTATGCTACTGTTAAGAAGACAGTTGCGTATGTGGTTGTAGATGAAGACGAGTTCGGACTTCCTGTTGTTGAGAAGTGGGACTTAACGAAAAACGACAGTTACATTCCTGTTACTAACCCAGACTTAATACTTGATCCATCAAAGCCTGCATATATTGTGAGGACTCTTTAATGAGCACAATATCAGTAAAACGCATTGAACCAGTTCCTGGTAATACCTTTACAGCAGACTGGACATCAACTCGCGAGCAAAGGCGCATAGGTAACTGGGTACCTGATACATGCTCCAATCGTCCAAGCTCAGTTGCTGAGTTTAAGATAGAGCTTAACTTTGAAGAAACAACTGCGTTATATAACGGTTACTTAGATATCTTAAACGATATGTTAAAGGAACGTTTAAAGATTGATTTACGTGAACGTTATAATATTGTTTCGGTTGACAACTCTTAGAAAATCACATATAATAGTGCTATGAGAAATTACTTAGGCTTATTGTTTGCGTTGGTTGTAGGATTTTGTGCTTCAATAACATTTTATTTTACAATACAATTAGCAACGCCTGGGAAAGAATTTGTAACGGCAGTACTTGTGAGTGCATATGGAATGCTTTCTATGATTAGTTTCTTCTTGTTTGCAGATTGGAATGCTAAAAGAAAAGCAAAAATATGGCAAGCAAAAATAGATAACGATAGAGCATGGAAAAAGTTAGGCGACAGATTTAGAGGAAGAGGGCAGAAAGAATAATGACAATGCATCTTGCACAAGGTATGACTACTATTCGTAATAGAAAGTATAAGCCTAAGTACACTAAAGTAAATATTGCCAAGTGGGAGAAAGGTTTAATTGACCACAACAGGCAGTGCAAACGTTTAGGTGAACCTAAGTTGACATTCGAGCAATATGTAGATTACTGTCATGGTGCAACGCCTAAAAAAGATATTAGAGCAGACAGAAGTATATATAAGCCTGAGATGTCTTACGCTCAAAAACGCATAGCAGAGTTCAATGCAAAGTATCCAAGCAGTTCTGATATGACAAATAGTAGTAAAGGTGATGGTGAGAACGCTGAGTGGCAGAGAGAAAAACAAAGGATTAGCTCTACGTACACTATTGCACCAGCATACAACAAAGGTGCATATCAAGTAGTGCCAAAGAACGAAATCAAACACATAGGCAAATAACACAATGAGAACTTTACCGTGTGCAGAATGCAAAAAAGATGTTGCTGTAGATATGATAAAATATCATACTGCGGATAAGAGAAATATATTCTGCGGACCGCAGTGTAGTCTCGATTGGTATACAAGAGAAAGAGAGAAAAATGAACAAGAACAATAAATGCGTATTAGCCCACGAGGTTAATAAAATACACAATGGCAAACAAATCAAGTGGCAGTTTACTAACGGCTATGGTGCAAGTGTTATCAGCCACGATCACAGTTACGGTGGCAGAAGTGGCTTATGGGAAATGGCATTACTGAAAAACGATGACTTATATTATTTAGGCGAAAATGCTGAAATCTTCTCTGATGTCCATGGACATCTCAATGATCCGGAAGTAGATAAATTTCTCCAAATGATTGCCGGTTGGGACAAGGACCAATACTAAATACAAGCATGTTTAATCCAACTGAAATAAAAAAATCAATTAGAACGGTGTTAGATCACCCAATCCCAGGAATACAATTCAGAGACATTACAAGTTTGCTGGAAAAACCTTGGGAGTTTAAGAGTGTGCTAACAGAACTTACATCACATGCATCTATGTTTGGTGCAAGTTGTATTGTGGGAATAGAAAGCAGAGGCTTTGTGTTTGGTACGCCTATTGCAGAAGCAAATATGTTGCCTTTAATACTTGCTCGTAAACCAGGCAAGTTACCTAACGACACATACAGTAAAGAATTTAAATTAGAATATGGTGAGACAGAAATACATATTCAAAAGATATCACCTATACAAGGCAAAGTTGTTATTGTAGATGACTTAATTGCTACTGGTGGTACAGCTCTTGCATGTGCTGACTTAGTACATGAAAACTTTGGTATAGCAAAAGAAGATATTTTAATACTTGCAGTTATTGACCTACCTGAATTAGACGGTACTGAGATGTTAGAATATAATGGATATACCGTGCAAACATTAATAGAATTCGAAGGGGAATAAGTGAAACACATGATTTTGATTGCGTTGGAACACGAAGCGCCAACTATGGCAAAGTGGGATAACGTATTTTTTACTGGTGTAGGAAAAGTTAATGCGGCTATCACAGCGGCAAGATTAATACAAAAGTTTCATCCAACAACTGTTTGGAACTTTGGTACAGCAGGCGGCATCCTGTTAGAATCAGGCTGTCATGAGATGGTTAACTTTGTAGAACGTGATAAGGGAAAATGCCCCGAAGCACTTGAAGTTATGATTCCAACTGAGCCTGCAGTAATTACCAATGGTGTTGGTTATACTTGTAGCACAGGAGATAACTTTGTCACAGATCCTAACTTAGAACACCCAGCTCATGTTGTAGATATGGAAGCATTTGCTATTGCTAAGGCGTGTAAGAACGCACACGTTAAGTTTAAATGTTATAAGTATGTTAGCGACAGTGCTGATGAAAACGCAGATACAAATTGGGTAGCAAACGTCTCAAAAGGCGAAGAACACTTCATAAAGATATATAAAGGTGAGGTTGAAAATAACTAATGGCAAGCAAGAACGATATAACTGGCGACTCTATCCAATCAAAAATTGGTAAAGATCAAAAGGCGTATGCAGATGGATGGGAACTTGCGTTTGGTAAAAAGAAAAAAGAACCAGTAGATGAATTCCCAACTCGAGCAAGACCAGATGGACTTGGTTGGCAAAAGGATCACGAAGGTTCGCTTGGTACCGATAGAAATCCTCCAAGTGGCACTGATACTCGGAACAAGGAGAAATAGATGTCAAAATTTGACCCTAAAGAATTGGAAAACAGTAAGAGAATTTATAAAAGTGCAACTCCTAAGTACGACGCAAGTTGGTATGTTAAATGGGTAGCAAGTTGTTTTATTCTCAGTAGTATGAGTATGCGAGGCATTGAGGGACTACAATTTTATGATACTATACTAAGTTTAATTGGTGTAACAGGTTGGATGGTTGTTGGATTGCTGTGGAAAGATAGAGCTCTGATAATGCTTAATGCTGTTGGTATAATATTATTTGTGAGAACGTTGCTTGTGGAGTATTACTTAATTGGATAAGTTTAAGACGGTGATAATTAAAAGTGCAATGAGTGACGATGCTGACTACGAATGGATATTAGATGGTGCCATACATAATACTATAAGACCATATCGCAATTGGGCCGAAGATCAAGGAGTAACTGCTACTTTTACAAAACATATAAATGAGAAAGGCTACGGACTTGAATTAGAAGTTGATGTTGAGTTTGATAATGCACAAGACTTAGCAGTATTTAATCTCACGCATTTAGACCATTTACCTAAGATAAAGATGGCTAATTCAACAAAAAATTGGGAATTTGTATAATTTTAACCCAAAAAAACCATATGAGTGGTTTTAAGATGATAAATAAATTTACAATATAAAGAAACAGAAGTAAATTTATTTACTAATGAATTTTTAAATTGAGATGTAATTCGTTACATCGACCAGTTGTAAACTTACAATGGGTTTCAAACCTCATTGGTACTTCGGTATAATTTAGAACTGTTTGGGATTGCCCACTAAAAGAAGTTACAATGGCAACAGGGTAACACACTTACAAGTGCAATCAAGTAGAACAGAGGTACAGGACACACACTAACGAATGTCACCTCTGATCCGCGAACTTTTAATTCGCCAATTGGGTTTTAAAAGTTAAATTTAACTTGCTTAATAAAGGAGAAAACATGACAAAGCAATTACGTTTCACGACCGAAACACTAACCCCACTATTTAAATCCTCAATTGGTTTCGACCGTTTAGTCAACGAGTTTTTCAATGACCCCGGTTTTACCAATGCTCAAACAGGCTACCCGCCTTATAACATCAGTAAAGACACTGACGACATCTATGAGATTACACTTGCAATCGCAGGCTTTAAGAAAACAGATATCGACATCGAACTTGAAGATGGCACACTTAAAGTTACTGGCAAGTCTGAAATACTTGAAGAAGCAGACAAAGAATACCTACACAAAGGAATTGCAGAACGCAACTTTGTAAGGACATTCAAACTTGCTGAATACGTAGAAGTGCAAAAAGCAAACCTCGAAGATGGATTATTAAGGATTTCACTATTTAGGAATATTCCTGAAGCACTGAAACCACAATCTATTAAGATTTCTTAATATCTTCATTAAATAATGGGAGGGGCATAATTCCCTCCCAACTATAAGAAAAACACTATGGCACAGACTAAATCACAAACACGCGAACGAACACAACTTTCCTACCCTAAACAGTGGAATGTTATTTTCATGAATGATGACTATACTCCAATGGAGTTTGTTATACAACTATTAATCGAAGTGTTTAACAAAGACTTAGAAAAGTCAAAACAAATCACAATGCAGATTCATCAAGAGGGTTCATCAGTAGCAGGAACTTATAATTTTGAAGTTGCAGAACAAAAAGTGTTCGAAGCATCTACATTAGCAAGACACAACAATCATCCATTAAAAATTAATATGGAACAAGTTTAGCATAAATATGACACACACAGAATACGGAGATAAAAATGTTTGTAGTTAAAGTACCCGAAGTGGTTTTTAAAACAAGGATCTCAATTGATGAAGCACCCGGCTTTGCTTGGAAAGATCTAACAACAAGAGATATTTTTGCTGGCAAGCGAGTTGTACTCGTTGCATTACCCGGCGCATTTACACCAACATGTTCAAGCACACATTTGCCTGGATACGAAGAAGCATACGCAGACCTTCAAGCACAAGGCATTGATGAAGTTTTTTGTTTAAGTGTAAACGATACGTTTACCATGAACTCATGGTTTCAGCAAGCTGGTATTGAAAATGTAAAACCTATCCCGGATGGAGCAGGTGAGTTTTCTCGTAAGATGGGCTTTTTAGTTGATAAGACCAATATTGGTTTTGGCCTGAGAAGTTGGAGATACAGCATGGTTGTAAACGATGGTGTTGTTGAGCAGTTCTTTATAGAACCTGGCTTAGGCGACAATGTCGATGGTGACCCATTTGAAGTATCAGATGCACAAACACTATTAGCATACTTAGAAGGTGTTGAGGTTGTTTCTGAATAGAGCAATATATAAACTAAGAAGCAACTGTTGAGTTGCTTTTTTTATGATAAAAATTTCTGTGCGTAAATGTTTGCGTCAGATGTTTCAGTTTCAATATAATTACCCACTGTAACAAAGCCTGCGTTGGTGTAAGCCGTTAACGCACTTTTACGAGGTATGCTCCACGCCATGGAACATCCTTCAACAATAGCCTGATTTATTAATAGTGCAAACAATGTTTGAGCTATTCCTTTGCCACGGTGTGCTGGATCAACCCATATACCTCTACTACGGTACTGCTCTGACGTAGTCCTATGTCCACTGTTAACGCCTACAAGTTCCTTATTGATGTAAGTACCCCAAAATGTAGGACTAAATTCAAATATACTCATATCAATTGGTTCAGGGTCGCCCTCAAACGGCCATGTCATAGCACTCATAGGTTCTATAGCACTATGTCTGCCTACCCATAATTTATGCTCCCATATAGGTAACACTTCGTTAAATGTAATACGTTTAGTTTGCATCATAAAACTATTTATATGTAACTATAGATTATAAATACTTTTATGAAGCATATTATATTAAGTAATTATAGATGTGGCACCACGTGGTATTGTTCTAACTTTGCAAAAGAGAACAAGTTAACAAACATGGATGAGTTTATACATGAGCAGTATGCATATAATCAAAAAGTTAAAAACCTTAGTCAATTCATAACATCAACTAATGTAATAGCCAAAGCCTTTCCATACCATGTAGGACATCTTGAGCCAGCAGGACACCACAGTACTTGCAGAAAGATATTTGATGAAATATTAGGTTTAAGTACATTAACAGTTATCAAACGCAGAGATGTTGATGCACAGATTAAAAGCTATGCTATAGCAAAGTTGTTAGGTAAGTCTAACAAAGCAGGATGGCATGACGAGTTTGATCAAGAAATTACAATACATTGTGCTAAAGGCATGTACAATCAGTACGCAGAGTTTATAGTAAATCAAAATGCTCAATTAGAAAAAATAATCAGGCACTACGAGCATGAAGTTGTTTGCTATGAGGATTTTGCTACAGAAGAATTGCGTTATAACCGTCCGGTTAATTTACATATAACTGACTAATACAGTTGCATTTCCTTGCGTTGCAGTACCGGCTGTAACATACACTTTAATTGTGTTGTCTGCATCTAAGGCATTCATATAAACGTAACTTGGATTAGTGATAAACGTAATAGTTTCACCTAAGTCAACATACGCATTTGTCATAAGTCTTTCGTTGTCGTTATCATCACCAACACTAATTGCATATCCTGTACCATCAAACGCAGTAGTAACATCTAATACAACACTTAATGGTCTTGATGTAGCACTTAAATCACCCAGTGCTACTGTACCACTTGATTCGTGTATACTTGCACTTAGTGTTGCGGCATCTGAACCTGCACTATCTTTAGAACTAATTAATGTTAAGTGGCCAGTTGATGTTGGATTATCTTGTTTAGCAAGGTATACAGCATATTCGCCATCACCGTTATCTGCTACTTCAATGATATCACCTGTTACAATAGCACTGTCTGAATACACAGCACTTAACGATGCTTTACGATATGTTTGAGTTGCGGCTGAATCTGATAACCCAACTGCACCTGAGTATCTTGCACCACTGATATAAATTACATTACTTGTGCCTGTGCCAATATCAGTAGGTAAGTTATCACCAATAAAGTTTAATGTACCTGATTGATAGTCAAAGAACCATTGGTCTTCACTACCAGAACCTGTTTCAAATAATTGTGTTCCGTTTGTTTGCGGAGTTGAGTCTGACGCCGTTGATGCATATACTTTTAACTGATATGTAGCACCAAACAAAGGTGGTATCCAGTTAGTAGAACCTGCTTTCCATGTTCTGTTGTTACTTGCTGTTGAATCTTCTACACATTCTACAGTGTTACTTAATGCATCAGAGTATACAGTTACAAGACTTGAACTTGATGATGGTATTACTACTGGTATAGAAGCACTCTGATTCCATATTTGTGATGGTCTAATAATTGCTTCTGAAACAATTGATTCGTTAGGTGCTTTCTTATTTGCATTGGTATCAGTTTTAGCCTTACTAAAACCTACCTTTTTCCAAAGTAAATCAACCTTTTGACTGTCTGATATTGCCATTATGCTATACTCACTGCTGTTAATGAGTCACCTGACTCAAGTTTTATTCTCACAAGAATATTGTTACCTGTAGCACCTGTACCATTCTGATCACCTAATGTCATAGTATATGTACCACTTGATGAACCACTTGTTGGTATCCTATCACCTGATGTAAATGCACAACCGTTACTACCATTACCACCAGCACCTGTATTAGCACCTGGTGTTCCAGCACCACCGTATGTGATACTTGAATCTACCCAACCGCTTATAGTACTTGTACTATCAATGTCAGTGCCTGGAGCCGCTACCCATAAACCGCTAATTGACCCAGTTAGTGTAATACTAAAGTTAGCCATTGTGGTTCTTCTAAATGCAAAAGTAAAGTACTGTGCTCCACTTCTTCCAGATAAGTCTGGTCCTGCTGGCAAGTAACCTGAACTTAAATCAGTGCTAAAGTGAGCTAAGTCACCAAAACGTGTTATTGCTTCACTGGTTCCTGCAACTGTTACAGCACCTGTCCATGCATTAGATGTATAATAGTTTGTTGAGCTACTGAAACTTGGATTGTCTGATGCCGCTCCAAATCCAGTAATACGTTTACCATCATCATCATGTGTAGCACCTAAACTGTCTGCTACTGGTATAGTTTCATTTACACCACTGCTACTGTTTAATGCTTGTATTTTCTTGTTTGTAATTTCTGAGTAGCCACTGTTACCATTAACGTTCTCTACTCTTGCTTTAATTTGTTCAACACCTGTGCCATTACCGTTAACGTTAATTGTGAACGAACCTAATGTATAAGGAGCACTAACACCTACGTCAACATTTGGTATGCCACCTGTTAGCATTGAGCTGGCTCCGTCTATATCCGCATAAGATTTACCTTGCGAACTAATAGTTGAACCTGATGTGCTTTCAAAGTTTGTGCCATTTACTATATCAACCGGTGTTGATGTATTTTTATATGTTTGACCTGTAAAGTTTTGTACAGATATACCTGCTACTGTTAACACTGAATTATTAGTGTAGTAAGGAATACCTGATTCGTATGCTAATGTGCCTTGCGTTGTTTCAGTTATTGTTGCACTGCTAACATCCATTGATGGATTACTTGTCATGTCATCTTTAACAAAATGAACAATGTTTGTGCTATATTGTGCAGAATCAAAGTCATGTCTTAATTTAATTTCATGCACACCTTTGTCTACTGCTGAATTAGTAAATCTTGCTCTCGGCTTAAATCCTGTGTACAAGTTAGGTGTAAACACACTGCTTGCAAAACTTGTTGATGAACCTGCACTTGTAAGCAGGTTGTAGTCACTTTTGTTAATTAATTGTACGTTAGCATTACTGTCGCCATCGTTTGCACTAACAAGTGCCAATGAACCTGATTCAGTATCTCCGTCAAACACTTTAATATCACCAGCGTTACCATTGTATGAATATGAATCATCTGCTGACGCATCAATGTTTGATCCGCCACTACTGTTTGTTATTCTTGTTATACTATCACCTGCACTGTTTGTAGATGCATTATTAATTTGTGTAAAGCCTACTGCAAGTGCTGGAGAGCTACCTGAACTGCTTTCATCTAATGTTAGTGTCTTAGTGTTAAGTACTGCTGGAGCACTAATAGCCGCATCGTAAACTTTTAGTGAGTCAGTTGTTACACTGCCAACCTCACCCGGATCTGCTGTACTATGAGCTGTTTGTTGCATTGTAATGGTGTAGGACGAGAAGTCACTATCTGCAGAATAGCTATGACTTGCTCGTGCTTGCCCTACGTCGCCAACTCCACCGCTTGTCACGGAAGTGTTTGCTGAACCATCCCCCCAACTAATTTCGTAAGTACATGTTGCAGTACTTGAATTTGTTGTAACGTTTTCTACGTAAATGGTCTCACCGGCATCAATGTGTCTATTGTTGCCAGATAATGCACTACCACCTGAACTTGCCGCATACAGATCAAAGTCTGCTACTGGCGTTGCAGTGTATAGTGTTATGAAATTTGATTTTGTTGTACTTGCAAAACTACCTTCACCTGAGCCACTGGCATTGGATGCAGTTACTATTACTTCATATGGTGAGTTTGAATTGTCTGTGTACGTATGGCTTGGTGTAGAATCTGATGTCAATGTAGTTGTAGCACCGTCTCCCCAACCAATGGTGTATCTATTTGCATCACCAACAACTGATGTTGTTAATGTTACAGTTAATGGATCACCACCTGAACTAACATTTGTTGTGAAGTCAACGCTTTTAACAAACGTACTATTTCTAACGTTTTCTAATGCTTCGTTGATTTTATCTAATCCTTCTGAGACACTTGTAGTGTTTGTAATAGTTTGTACAGCACCATCAGTCCAACTTGCATCACCGTCTGTGGTAATGTTTCCAAGTTGTAGATTAAAACCATCGGCTATTGTGCTTGCCGATACAGCATCTAACTGTGCTTTTGTAACCAAGTCAATTGATTGTGTAGCATTGGCGCCTTGTGCTCTTGTTAATGTAGCACCATCTTCTGTAGTAAATACAAATACACTGGTGTCTGCATTACCTATCAGTTTAGGTCCTTGCTTACCAAGTTGTACATGCCTACCTGCACCTACCAGTCCGTAATCTTTATGTTCCGCCACTTAAAGTACTCCTAAATGTTAATTTTACATAAGTATTTATCTATTGTAAGAAGATATTATAGGACAATTTATCGATGCATTATTATGATCCAAAGTGGAATAACCAAACATTAACATACGATTTAGACAAACACGATTGGCCTACTTTTTGGCTTGGAGTTGCCAAAGAAAAGTTTCCTGAAATAGAATCATTAGAGACTGTACACAAAATATTAACACCAGCACAGATAAGTGAATTAGGTAGACACTTGCAATTTGCTTGTGGTCTTCCAGAATTCATGGATAGAGTAGATGCATATTATTCCGAGCATGTTCCAGAACTCATCGATGGCAAGGATTGGATGATACAGCGATTCTTTACAATAAGAGTTGTTATACCTAATCAGGAAAAAGAAGGTAGACTACTTGCATTCCATCAAGGTATTTGGGTAGGCAATGGTTTAGGGTTAAGAACTATCTGGACTCCGTTCACAGCATGTTACGAAAGTAATAGTATGCAAATGATTGATAGAGAACTATCACAAAGCATAACACATGATTCTATCAAAGAAAATTGGACTTATGATCAACTACAAGAAAAATGTGTAGAAAATTGCTGGCCAGTAACACTTGAACCAGGGCAATCACACTTGTTTGATCAAACAATTATACATGGCAACATTAATAATGATACTGATATCACACGTTGGAGCATGGATGGTAGAATATTAATTAAAGGTGGTGACTATCATAGGAAACTACCAGGTGGCTATTTCCGTTTCCCAGGCGAAAGACCGGATGAAAGACCAGTTGATTCTTCTAAAATTTGGATAACTTATGCCGGTTGGAACAGCAAATGGAGTGAGCATTTACCACTGCCTATGCAACGTAAAGTTATTAGTGAATATTGTGATAAACACAACATTAGTATAAACGACAACCAGTTTGAAAATGAATATTTTGACATGATGCCAGGACTTGAAGAATATATTGGCATTAAAAAGGTTGACGGAATAGTACTTTGTAGTGTATACTGTTTACCAGACAATCCATTTAAACGACATGAGCTATTACGTAAGGCACTACAATATAATACAGAATTACATTTTGCTAACGAGCTATGCAGTTTAAGAGATGAGAACGATTTGGAACATATAAAAAGCATATTTGAGTTTGTACATGAGAATACGCCGCCCAACGAAACATTAGGATTTAAAAAATAATGAGTTTAACTAAATTACAAGTAGATAAAGTTGTAGAAGAATTCACAGACAACTGGCAGTATAGAAAAGATAAAGATCAATATGGATTTGCTGATGCATGGAAAATTATACGTAAGCCAAATGCTAAAGGAAAATACGTAGGCGACTGCGAAGACTATGCGTTATCTGTATTGTGGAGACTGTGTGGTAAAAGTGACATAAGAATGTGGTGGATGTTAATCACACACCAAGCAGGAATTTGCTGTGTAGGACCAAGTAAAATAAAAATATCACATGCTGTATTAAAGTACAAAGGAATGTATGTTGATAATTGGACAAAGAAGATAGGTCCCAAATCAGCAATAGAAAAGAACCATACATTCCATTTCTTTTATGGATACGGTTGGGCATACTTTACAGCAATTAAAATGATTATTAGCAAATTAGTTAGGATTATAAAAAACACATGAAACTCGATTACAAAGATTCCGGAAGAATAGGATTCACATGTAGTACATTTGATTTACTACACGCAGGACACATCACAATGCTTGAAGAAGCAAAACGTGAATGTGATTTTTTAATTGTGGGATTACAAAACGATCCTACTGAAGACAGACCAGAGAAAAATAAACCTGTACAGAGCATTGTGGAAAGACAAATACAGTTAGCGGCAGTTAAGTATGTAGACGAGATTTTTATTTACAACACTGAGCAAGACTTAATTGACTTACTACTAACACTGCCTATTGACGTTAGGGTGCTGGGTGTTGAATACAAGAACAAAGACTTCACAGGTAAAGATATTGCCAAGCAACGTGGTAGTAAAATTGTGTACAATGGCAGAGACCATTCCTTTAGTAGTAGCAGTTTGCGTAAACGTGTTATTAATGCAGACATCACTAATAAAGATAAAATTTAACTGAGAGTTATAAATAACAGTATGAAAGACACTATTAAAGCAGGTTTAATATTATTTGGTGCATTGGTACTTAGTAGATTTTTACCATTGCCACCTAACAGCGAACCTCTATTAGGATTAGCAGTATTAACACCTTACCTATCTAAAAATAACTTAGCATTCTTATTTCCGTTAGCAGTTATGTTTGTGAGTGACTTCTTTATAGGTTTCCATAACAGTATGTTAATGACATACTCCGCATTAGCAATTGCACCGTTTATCAGTAAGTACTTTGAAAACAGAATGTATACTTCACTAATAGGCAGTTGGTTAGTTTGGCATGTGATGGCAAACGCAGGACAATGGTTTCCACCATTTAGTCCAGAAGCATTGCTATTTGACTTACGACTATTAGCAAGCGGATTAGTAGTTGTTGCATTGTATGATATTACTCAACGTTTGTGGATCAGCAATACATCAAAAGCCAACTTATAACTTTCAAAATACTTGACAAGCATATTATAAGTGCTATAATATCACTATGAAATTCTTTTTAAAACTATTAGACCGTGTGGGTCGTAAAAGAGTAATAATGGATAGACTCAGCAATGAGCCTTATCTAACCAGATACTACTTGTTCCTAAAGGAACGCAAGTGGTTCCCATTCAATATATTTTTACACAACTTTCACAAAGGAGATCCAGATGATCTACATGACCATCCTTGGCCTTATTGCACTATTATCCTTAAAGGTGGGTATTGGGAGCATCAACCAACTGGCGAGCGAAAGTGGCGATCACCCGGAACTGTTCGCTTTGCTGGCAGTAGGAGCCTTCACCGCATTGAGTTGGAGCCTGGCACTGATGTATGGACTTTATTCATTCCAGGGGCTTCAGTAAGGGATTGGGGATTTATTGACAACGGAGAATGGAAACAACACGAACAATATTTAGAAGAGAGGTATAAAGGATGAGCATAATTAAAAAAACAGTAATTGCATTTTTAGTAATATTTTTAGGTATTTTGTTTGCCGTAAATGCTAATGCAACTGGCAACATTAAAGTAGGCGGAACATTTGTTAACGACACTGACAGCACGTTTAATGCAAGTTGGGATCAGAAATGGGAATCGTTTAATGTATCCGTAGATTACACTTACAAAGAAAGCGATAACATTGTTAAGTTAGACAAGTTTAACACAGTAGGAAAATACAATTACAAGTTCAGTGAAGAACTTTATGCATTTGCAATTACCAGTTACGACACTGACAAGTTTAGAAGTTCAGGTGATAGGACTGTGTTTGGTAGCGGTGTAGGTTACAACTGGTATAGCACAGAAAACTTTAAATTAAGCACAGAGAGTTCTATTGCACTGTTAACAAACAATTTTGTTGATGAAGCAATATTTAGACAAAACATTACAACATCATATAAGTTGTTTGATAAACTTGAAGTATCTAATAAACTATTGTTTGAATCAGGCACAGAAACATACTTAAAAAGTGAGACTGATGTTACATATTTAATTGGTACTAATTTAACAGTTGGTTTGAGAAATAGATACACAGAAGATCCTGTAAGCAATAACGTATTGAGTTTTAATGTAGGTTACAAGTATTAATGAAAAGTATTTCAAAGAGACGTCATTTAGCAAAAACACTAACATGGCGTGTTCTTGCAACAACCGATACATTTATTATTGCATGGATCATCACAGGTAAAATAGACTTTGCGGCAAGTATTGCCACCGTGGAAGTGTTAACAAAAATGGTACTGTATTATTGGCATGAAAGGGCTTGGTATAAGTATACAAAATTTGGAGTGAAATAGTGTATGTGTGCATTTGTAATAAGATCACAGACTCTATGCTCAAAGATAACCCAGACTTAATTAAACTGTGTGGAAGCAAGTGCGGTAAATGTTTAGAATGGATTGCAAGTGGAAAAATACCAGGTACGGATATCACAATAAAAAATATTAAAAGAGAACAGTAGATGAAATTAAAATATGTAGACGCATTCCTTGATGTTGCAGAGAGATTTGCTAAACTAAGTAGTGCCACAAGAGCACAGGTTGGTTCAATAATTGTTAAGGACAACAGAATAATTTCAATTGGGTACAATGGTATGCCAAGTGGCTGGGACAACGTATGCGAACAACTTGGCAAAACTAAACCAGAAGTATTACATGCAGAAGCAAACGCCATTGCCAAAGTAGCACAAAGCAACGACAGTAGTAAAGATGCAATACTATTTTGCACACACGAGCCTTGTATCGAATGTGCGAAACTAATTCATCAAGCGGGGATAAGTAAAGTATACTATAGTAATAGATACGATGCCGCAAAAGGATCAGGCATGGAATTCTTAGATAAGAGTTCTGTAGAAACATTTTATATAGCAAGAGGAGAATCATGAGCATCATCACAGTAAGCGAATCAGCACAGGAGTTTTTAGTTGATCTATTGGCAAAGCAAGATAACACCATAGGTGTTAGAATGTTTGTGGATAACGCAGGCACGCCAAAGGCAGAAACTATACTCACATACGTTAAGGCTGATAAGCCACCAGCAGATGTTACTCTGGAACAGCATGGCAAACTTGCTGTTTACTTACACACTGACTGCCTTAAGTATTTAGAAGAAGCAATTGTAGATTTTAATACTACATTAGGTTCAGGTACACTGACAATTAAAGCACCTAACAGCAAAATGACCAAGTTAGGAGAAGATGCTACATTATCAGAGAAGGTTAATTACTTGTTGTGGAATGATGTTAATCCAGGCTTAGCCGCACACAGTGGTGAAGTTAATCTTGTTGAAATCACAGACAAAGACATAGCAGTATTAAGTTTTGGTGGTGGATGCCAAGGTTGTGCCCAAGTAGACATAACACTTAAACATGGTGTAGAAAATACTCTATTAGAAAGCATACCAGAACTAAAAGGTGTTATAGATGTCACAGACCATTCTAACAAGGATAATGCATACTATAAGTGATAAATAATTTATGTAACGCAAGTTACATCGTTCATTCACTCTAAATGTAGCAGTGAACGGAAGTAGTCAGTAGACGAAGGAACGCATTGTTACGTTCATCTGGAAACAGACGGAAGTAGGCAATGAAGCCGAAGGAACGCATCTCTAATGGAGATGATATGACTAAGTATGAAGAAATGGCACAAATCAAACGTGCTGTATCCAAACAACTCAAATATAGAAAACAACCAAAGAATATGGTATCATATACTTTTCCACATGTTGATAATGTGAAGAAGAGTGTGCTACCGTCTTATATAACAGACAATCCTTTTTATCCTTGAGTGTAGTATGGGCGGAGAAGTCCGCCCATCCCCTTGATCTATTTAGCCCAGATGGTTGACACGACATTTTCATAATGTCCTGTTTTCATCATGTGATCAAATTTTTTAAAATAGTCAGATGTGCCGCCAATTACTTGATGGATACTCCTGGCTACTATTCCTATTGGATTCGCCATTTTATCTCCTTGTTGTATAACCTAACAAACATTAAATTGCAATAACCTTAACCCTAATGGGCACTGTTACTTTTGTGCAACGCTAATGTTACAGTTGTGTTACAAGACTATTTATCATCCTGTGCATTTTCTAATGGTTTTTAGTGATAAACCGCAATTAAATATGGTTATGACGTGGTTTTCTGTTGGAAAACGGTTGACAAATACTGTATATTTGTTATACTATATGTATAGATTAAATAAGAAGTAGGAGTTTTTATGTATATTTTAAAAAACAAACAAGATGGATCGATGTTATTCGCAAAGTCTTATTCAGAAACACGTAATTGGGAAACTGCTCCGGCGGCCAAAGCGGCGTTAACAAGAGCTTCTAAGAAGTTCGATTTCATTAACAAACAAGACTATGTTGTATCTGCTTATGCAGACTACAATGAGCCTGAAGTTACTATCACTAAAAGACTTCCGGGTACTGGTGAGATGAGTACTTACTCAATTGGTATTAACAGTGTTGGAACATGTACTGATCCTTCAACTGAAACTTATTGGAGCATGTAAGAAATGAAAAAATTAAAATTACTTTTAGTACTTGTTGTTGTTGGATCCTTATTAGGTTTTGTCCTTCCGGAATCAGAGTCAATTAAAGCAGAACCAAAAGTTGTAGTAGAACTTACTGCAGAGCAAAAAGCTCAGATAGAGTTAAAAGCATATAGAAACAATAGGTATACAGAATGCTACGGTGCTATGACTA
>TARA_R110001632_G_scaffold56141_2_pt1 | contig 18696 bp, 13 predicted proteins | sample TARA_R110001632 | Tara Oceans TARA_R110001632 (sample SAMEA4398266) | marine metagenome | biome: Polar Biome; feature: [SRF] surface water layer (ENVO:00010504); material: water (ENVO:00002006), including particulate matter (ENVO:01000060) such as... | depth 5 m
TGCCTAGTATGTCAAGATCAAAGTTCAAACTTTCTGCTGTGGCATTTGCGCCAATATCAACATCAAATATGTTACTATCACCCTGAATATCAACTAACATGTCAGTATAGTCAGCACTATTACCTGCCGCACCTATTTGTAAATCCCAGACGTTACTGCTACCTAATTGAAAGAAGTCCATGACACTTGATCCGTTTCCGTCAAATATTAAGTCTCCGTAAAATTTGTTACTGTCGCCGTCTTGAATGAGGTCTATAATTAAACTTGCCCCTGTTACAACTAAGTCTGAACCAGCACTAGCATCTCCAGATACTTGGTTACCTGTTCCTGCTTGTAAAATGGTTAATACTAAGTTATCTCCTTGTTGATCTAATAACACTTCGTTATCAGTTGCTCCAAGTGATTGACTTCCTACTAATACACTTCCTATAGCGAAGACATTCACTGCGAATTTTTTCATAAAATTATTTGTCTTCATTTTCTATTTCTCCAAATTTGGTTTCACCTTTAAGAAGAATTTTCTTCCATAAAGGTTGCGATGACGGATCTGTTTTTACGTCTAACTCCTCCGCGTCCGAAAGTAGTTTACCTGTATTCAGTTTCATCCAGTAAGCCCGTTCTTGTTCGGCTACCTGTTGCTCCCAATTTTCAGGGTAGACTATTTTCCAGTACCCTCTTTCATCGCCTTGCTCTATTAATGATAACACCGCGGCTTCGATCGCTGACCTAACCGAGAATGTTACACTCTCATTTTGTGTCATGCCACTTTCCAGTTCTAGCAGTTTGGTATCCATATCTAAAAATCTAAATACGTCTCCTGCCAGTCCTGTACTAAGGATGGTTTTGTATGTCTGTACATTCAGTATTACTTCACCAGTGAGCGTACTAACTGCTCTCAGTGATACTGTCACACTATCTCTCCTGTATTGGTTTGTGGTTCCAATACCTAGATATCTCGCACCATTACCACCAGTTTCTAAGTTAGTGTCGTAACCTACAACACCTCCTTCTAAAATCATACCGGCAAATAATAGTGGTTGAACTTGTTGTGCGGGTTTTTCTTCATCGGCATACTGTTCTCGTGTACTACGAACAATCTGCCTTTCTCGCACTAAATTGTCTAATCCAAGTCCTCTTTCAACAACACGGAACCATGTTCCTTTTGGGTTGTCTTGAGCACCTGCCGCCTTTAAGGCATCGATTAATAAACTTTTAGGATCTTGTGTAACTGCTGTACTAAAACTTGCTACACCGTCCTGACTTTTTCTTTGACCTGTTTGGTCTGTGAATTGATAAACTGCTACCACTGGCATTAATTCGCTAGGTGGTAAGTATCGTAATTTTCTAAATGTTGGTAATTCTACCTGCCTTGGCTCTTCGATACACTCGAGGAAATCTGTTTCACAGGCAGTATCTCCCGGTATTGAGATACTTGCACATCCAGTAAATAATAATGCTCCTGCTATCAGCAGTAAACAGTTCTTTAAATCCATTATCCGCCTATGTTACCAATTCCAATTGGAATCTCAATTGTTGTTATAGTGCCGTCTGGATCTACAATAGTCATTCTAATAATTGATAGTCCATCAGCATTTACTGTTTTAATATATGTAACAGTATTACCTTCAATCTCAAAACTGCCTGAATCTGAATTAGTACATGCAATAACCACTGCTGGGTCACAAAACATGCTGTCGACTAATCCCTTAGAAATTTGTGAATAGATCCTACTCTCCAAATTTCTAATAAATTTATTAATTGTCGAATTGTCTGCTTCGCGTTCTGCTCGTTTTAATGCTGATTCAATGTCTTCTTTAATTTTGTCTCTTCTGCTTTTCTCTTGGTTTTCAATAGTTAAATAATGTGCGCCTGTGCCCGAACCACTGAAACTAGGAGACTTAAATCTAAATTTAATCTCGTCAGCGATCAGTGTCTGGCTTGCGAAAAACATTACCAGTACTGCTATACCTAAGTGCGTACCTGTGATTTTCATTTGTTCTTTTCCTCTTGTTTCTGTAATGCTTCTTTTTCTTTAGCATTTTGTAAAACTTTTTGTACTGCTTTATATTCTAACACAACATTAACTTTTTGCTGAAGTCTTATCATATCCTGATCTAGCATACGAGTTTTATCAATAACTCTAATTAGTGCTATGTGCATTTCGCCTAATGCTGGATCTATATGCTCTCCAATAAAACGCCAAATAAAATATATAAAGTAACCTAGGCCTACTGCCATTACAACTGGAAAGCCATACTCTGTAATTAGTTGTCCTAAGTCCACTAATCTCTCCTCGCATCAACTTTACCATCTTCGACAAAGTTTTCTGCTCTAGCAATACGTTCAATGTCTGGTCTTAATTCTAAGGCACTACTAACTAACAAGTCAATTTTCATCATCTCGTTGCTCATTGTACTTGCTCTGGCTTCTAAACTTTTACAAAAAATTGTTAAAGTCTTGACTTGATCTACTATGCCTTCCAATATTTGTTTTATGACTAAGAATATGAAAAACCCCATCACCATGCTTCCGGCGATCGGTGCTCCTACCTCGGCTATCAATTTAAAGATATCTTCCATAATTCACACTCTGTTGTATGTTTCGTGTAAAGTGTGTCTCTTGTTACTCTCTACATCAGTATTTATCAAAATCTGGCCAAAAAAAAGCACTCCGAAGAGTGCTTTTTTATAGGTTGTAACTTTCTAATTACATTAAGTTGATTAAACCTTCGATAACAGATTCGCCTTCGCCAACTGATTCCATTGCTTTACCAAGGATTCTTCCTGCTTTTGCGTTATTGTCTGCTTTAGCACGACCTTTAACACCTGAACTTACAAGTAAGTCACCTTTGTTAACTGGTCCAACAACTTTAACTGGAACTCTTCCTGCTAATGCTATTGCTGGATGAGTTGCCTCATCGCCTGCTTCTGCGTTCATTAAGTGAGCTGGATTAGTCGAAACTACTCCTGCTACTGCGTGACAATCTGTGTCGCTACATGCTGTGACTTCTTTCTCACCGCCGAACATAACAACTGTACCTGGCTCTAATGACTCATCTGACTCGTATCTTTCAGCCAAATCCGCATATTGAGCATTTGTTGCAGTACCATTAAAGGTATTAGCATACATTGTACCAAATTTAACACTTGATGAACCGATGTTATAAGTACCTGTTGGTCCAGTAGCAATAATATTCTTTGTAGTAATATCACCACTAAATGTTCCACCTGGGAAAGGATTACCTGACGGTCCTGTTGGTCCAGTACTTCCGCCTGGTCCTTGAGCACCTGTGGCACCTTTTGTTCCTTGTGGTCCCTGAGCACCAGTTGGTCCAGTAGCACCAGTGGCTCCCTGAGCACCTTGTCCACCCTGTGGTCCAGTAGCACCTGTGCCACCTTGTCCACCTTGAGCACCTAATTCACCCTTCTGGCCTTTGGCTCCTTGAGCACCTGTTCCACCTTGTCCACCCTGTGGTCCTTGAGCACCTGTGGCTCCTTTATCACCAGTAGTACCTTGTGGGCCAGTTGGTCCTTGAGCACCTTGAGCACCTTTTGTTCCTTGCGGTCCAGTTGGTCCATCTGCGCCTGTTGGTCCTTGAGCACCTGTGGCACCTTTATCACCTTGTGGTCCAGTAGCACCCTGCGGTCCAATAGCACCCTGCGGTCCTTGAGCACCTTGAGGTCCAACTTCACCTTTAAGTCCTGTACTAGCACCAGTCCACGCACCTGCGTCACTGATTACTTCTCCAACACCTGTAATGTGATAACCTGTAGAATCTAGTGGCGCATCTGCTAACCATCTATCTGTAGACTCTTTCCAAAGGAATTGCTTATTAGTACTGTCGCCTCTTTCAATTTCAAAACCAGCATCTTCTGATGGTGTTCCAGTTGTATCATTATTAAGAACAATAATGTTATCGCCTGTTGAAACTGTTGTAGAGTTAACTGTGGTTGTTGTACCGTTAACAGTAAAGTTACCTGATACAACGACGTCGTTACTAAATGTCTTAGCACCTGCTACAGTCTGTGTACCACTTGTTCTTACAACTGTACTATCAACTGCAACTGCGTCTGCGGCTACGGAAATACCGTCTCCTTGACCAACTGCTACAACACCAGAACTATAAGTTAAACCAGCACCGCCGTTTCCTGGAGATGTTGATAATGTTAATGTTCCTGCGGTATCGTCATAAGTTGCTGTAATACCGTCACCGTCTACTATTAATCCGTTAACTCTGTCGTCAACTCTTTCATCGGTGTAGTATTTGTTTGTGCCTTCACTTAGATTAGATGTAGTAAATGCTGTCATATCAACTGCTATGTCATCTGCGTTTACAGTAATACCTGTACCTTCGCCAATTGAGAACGTTCTACTTGTTGTGATGTCACCACCACCTGTTAGACCCGATCCTGCTGTTAATGAAACACTTGAATGATCAACGTGTTCGTCAGCAACATATCCACTTAAATTATGAATATCAATCTCGCCATCTGTTGTTGTAATCTCACCTGTACCACTATTATAAGTTATACCTGTGCCACCACTTAGATGTGCTCTTGCTTCTGCGGCACTTGGCCCTGTGTAAGTAAGTACACCTGAAGAACTATTGTATCCTAAACTACCATCACCACCTGCGTCAGTTACTGAAACTGCGGATCTGGCTCTTGTTGTTGTATGATACAGATTGTCGCCTTCGGTAATATCTGTAGTTGTTAATGTTTCGCTAATAACGATTGTGCCAGCACTATCGTTGTATGTAGCAACAATGTTACCTGATCCATTAACCATTCCGCCGACTATGTCCTGAACTTCTTCTGTAGTCTGAGCAGTTGCGTCAACGTATGCCTTAGTTGCTCCATCTTGAGCCTCTACTGGATCGTCTAGATTGTTAATACTGTTACTGTTAGCATTAATGTTAGAAGCAAATTTAACACCACCACTTGATGTGATAGTTTTATTTGCTGTTAAGATAATGTCTGATTTCATCTGGATGTCGCCACCAGCAGTCATTTCAATATCACCAGTACCAGTAGTTAAAGTATGAATATTTTGGTTTTCATCAGCACTAATTTGAATAGTACCTGAGTTGTCTTCTAATACTTTTTGTCCGTTAACATATAATGATCCTGGTCCAACGTATACGTCTTTCCAAACCTTAGATGGTGTACCCAATGAGAAAGTATTTGAAACTGTTGGCACTAAATTTCCTGCCATTGCTTCGTAATCGATATTTAGTGTTACGTCACCTGTTGTGCCGCCTCCACTAATACCTGAACCTGCTACAACACTTGAAATATCACCAGCATCATTTGTAAAACTAATTACACCTGTTCCGCTGTCATATGATAAGTCGCCGCCAGCACTAATTGAACTTCTTGCTCTTGCTGTTGTATGGTAAAGATTACTTGAACCTTCTGTTAATGTATCAGTGTCAGTAGCAATGTCTACATAAGCAGATCCATCGTTAGTGAACTGCCATTTGTCAGTACTTTCTTTAAACTGTATTTTAACGTTTGTTGATGTTCCTCTTTCGATTTCAATACCACCGTCTTGTGATGGAGTACCTGCTTCGTTGTTGTTTAGAACAATCATGTTATCATCAACTGTTAAAGTTTCTGTGTTAACACTTGTCGTTGTACCGTTTACTACTAAGTCACCGTCTACAGTTACATCATTAAATGTAACATCAGATGTTGTGGCTACTATCTGACCAATAGCAATCGAACCGTCTGTAATTGTGACACCAGTGCCTCCACTAATTTGTCCTCTTACGTCAGCGGCACTTGGCCCTGTGTAAGTAATTACGCCAGTACTTGAATTGTATGAAGCAGAACCTAATCCACCTGCGTCAGTTACTGATACGGCACCTCTTGCTCTAGCATCAGTGTAGTAAAGATTAGTTGAACCTTCGCTTACACCATCAGTATCACCTTGTGTAAATGTTAATACACCAGTTGTACTGTTATATGCTAATTCGCCGGATGTTTCACTGATAGCCGCTCTTGCTCTTGCGTCAGTGTAGTAAAGGTTACTTGAACCTTCTGATAAGTCGTCTGTATCAAACGCACCTATGTTAACTGCTACGTCATCAGCATTAACAGTAATACCTGTTCCTGCTATAACGTTAAGTGTTAGTTCACCGGATGAACCGCCACCTGTTAAACCTGCTCCAGCAGTTACGCCTGTTACATCACCTGCTAATGATGATAGTACACCGTTTGTTGCTGTTAAGTTTGTTCCTGCTATAGCGGATACAAAATCTGCTATGCTTTCTTTCTTTGAACCTGAATCGGTTCCGTCAATGATAACCATGCTGTCATCATTCACTGCGACTACTGCCGCTGTTAGTTCGTTAAGGTCTAAGTCTAGTGTTACATCACCCGATGTACCACCTCCGCTTAATCCATTACCTGCTACTACACTTGAAATATCACCAGCCGATGTGGTATTAGTAATAGTCAATGTGCCATTGGCATCATCGTATGTTAAACTAATTCCAGCGCCTGCTGTAAGTAAACTCGAAACTGCGTCTTCGATGTTTTCTTGTGTGTTAATTTCTGAGTGTTTTGCTAATCTATGTCCGCCTGCCGTGCTACCGTCGTGAACACGGATGGTATTATTAGTGGTATCAATCGTGATCTCACCAACTAGACCTGTAAAAGAATTATGCTCTGTAGACGTACCTCTTCTTCTTTGAATCGCGTATGCCATTATTTTATTCTCCTAAAATTTTATTATCGATAATTGTATTATTGGTTGCTGAATTGTTGTTTCTGTATGTGCAACCTAGAAGATTTTGAATGCTTTTTATGATATATGCCCGAAATATATCAGCATGCCAATTGGGGCAAGTACTGTTATTTATCGGTTTTTGGGGTTTTTGTTAGATAACTACTTCAATAATGCCTTCGGCATCATTTGTTTTGCTTTCTAATGCTTTACCAACAATTTGAGAAGCACTAACTGTATGTGGACTAGGACTTGCCATTGCACATCCTGGTACATCACTGGCAATTAACACGTCACCTTTTTGTATAGTACCAATTACTTTACACGGAACTCTACCACGTAATGCTACTGCTACAGCATGTTCGCCTTCTAACTTAGAATTCATTAAATATGCTGGGTCTGTACTAACTACACCAGCAATCTTTGTACTGTTTGGGTTAGTAGTCATTGTAACTTCGTTAGGTCCGCCAAATTCTAATACTGTACCTGATTCATAGTTAGCATCTGCTAAGTATCTTTCAGCCAAATCCGCATACTGAGCCGATGTTGCCTGACCTTCAAATAAAGTAGCAGTTAGAATATCACCGTCTGGATTAAAGTATAGTCCACTATGTTTAGATACTTGCGTATTAACAGTAGTACTATTTGTGCTGTCACCTAATAGAACTCGTAAGTTCATATTGATATCGCCAACATGATTAATTTTTACTTTACCTGGATTAACACCATCAACCTTAGTTGCGAAAACTTCGCCAAACGCAACACTACTTGTACCTATATCGTATGTACCGCTTGGTCCAGTAGCATTAATATTCTGTGTTGTGATATCTCCAGTGAATGTTCCACCTGGGAAAGGATTACCCGACGGGCCAGTGGCTCCTTGAGCTCCAACTTCGCCTTTTGTTCCTTGAGCACCCTGTGGTCCCTGAGCTCCAAGTTCGCCTTTTGATCCTGTTGGACCTGTATTACCAACTGGGCCTGTTCCGCCTGCTGGTCCTGTTGCTCCAGTAGTACCTTGAGCACCTTGGGCACCTGTGGTACCTTTTGTTCCTTGTGGTCCTTGTGCGCCTGATGGTCCAGTAGCACCTGTTTGTCCTTTTTGTCCTTCAACGCCTTGTGCTCCTTGTAGTCCTTGAGCTCCTTGGTCGCCTTTTGATCCTTTGTCACCTGTTGCTCCACCTGGACCAGTTGATCCTTGTGGGCCAGTTGATCCTTGTGGGCCTACTGGTCCAGTTGGTCCTTGTGCGCCAGTTGTTCCTTGAGCTCCTTGTGGTCCAACTTCACCTTTGTTACCAACGTTACCCTGAGGTCCTTGAGCTCCAACTTCGCCTTTTGTTCCTTGTGGTCCTTGAGCTCCTTGTGGTCCTTGAGCTCCTTGTGGTCCTTGACCTCCTTGAGATCCTTGAGCTCCCTTATCGCCAGTTGCTCCTTGTAGTCCTTGTAATCCTTGTAATCCTGTTGGTCCGCTGTCTGCCGGTATCCAGTCATAGTCTGAACCATTGTAACTTAATACTTCGCCTGTTGTGGCTGTTGATCTGTTTAAATGCGTATCTACTCTGGCATCTGTGTAATATAAATTCGATCCTTCGGATAAACTGCCCGTGTTAGGTAATACAGCATTTACTCTAGCATCTGCTCTTGCTTGAGTATAATATAAATTTGTTCCTTCACTTAAATCTGTTGTACTTCTTGTAGTTAATGTTGCTGATTGTAGTTTACCACTTGCGTCAAACAATACTGATGAACTTGGGCCTACAATACTATCATTAAATGTTGTACTAGCACTAAATGTCTTAGCACCTGCTACAGTTTGTGTACCACTAGTTCTTACCACCGTGCTATCAACTGCCAAAGAGGCCTCACCGCTTGTTGCTCCGCCACTTAGACCGTCGCCTGCTACAACACTGGTAACATCGCCTGCTTCTGATAATGATAAAATACCTGTGGCATTATCATAACTTAGTGCTGTTCCGCTAACACTAATAGCCGCTCTTGCTCTGCTATCTGTGTAATATAAATTTGTTCCTTCTGTTACGTTAGTTGTGGTACCATTCCAACTAATAACACCTGTGCCACTGTTGTATGTTACGCCACCACTTGAACTTAACGATGCTCTTGCTCTTGCTGTTGTAAAGTATTGGTTACTTGAACCTTCTGCTACATCGTCTGTGTCGCCAGTAAATGAAACTGTTACTACGTTGGCCGCATCTGCTATGCCTAAACCTGTTCCTACTTCTAAATTTCTAATAACATGTAAGTTGCCACTGGCTTCTTTTTCCATTAAGTTCTTACGAGTTGCTGTTTCAGTACCGCTTGATGCGTTACCTAGACTGAATGGATTAACTCCTGTTAAATTAACTAAAGCACCTTGAGCAATACCCTTGATGTTTACTCCATCATAGAATATCATGCCGTCTAATGTGCCATTTCCCCTTGCTGTTGCTATAGCACCACTGCTTTGTGCTGGATCAATTTGTGTTAGTGATACATTTGAAGCATCTAACAGTCTTAAATTTTGTACAGTTGTTAAACCATTAGTTGTTAAATTTAATACCGGACTAGTTGTGATACCTCTGGAGTTGGTAAATGCCACTGAACTATTTGACTGTGTGCTGTCTAAGTTATATTGAAACTGTAATGCTCCACCGGAATATGCTTTTAATGTAGCATCGTTGCCAAGTATCTGTGTGGAACTTGTTATAGCAAAATTTGGGTTGCTTATTTCTGCCGCATCATAAAAACCTATCTGTGCTCCGCCACTTGTTACAGCATTACTAAAGAAGTTGATATCTGTATTCTTGATGTTTAGGCCACCTGTTGTAGTAGCACCACCTGTCGGTGTTATGTTTGCGTAATTAAAGTTAACTGTTGTAATATCTGCTTGGTTACTGTATATGTTATTAATCTTATAAGCATTGCTACCAATTTCTGCTTGGTCGGCTGTCTTAGGTATGATATTCGAGTCAATGTCAAAATCTGCTGACGACAATGCTCCGCTAAATGTTGTTGCTGTAATTGTGCCTGCGGCAAAGTTGCCCGAACCGTCTCTGGCTACAACTTTACTTGCTGTATTTGTTGTTGTGGCATCTACGGCCACATCGTCTGCGTTAGCAATTATATAACTACCTGCGCCAACTGTAAATGTTCTGTTAGCAGTTAAGTTTCCACCACCTGTTAAGCCTGCGCCTGCTGTTAAATCAATTGCCTTTAAGGCTGTAATATCATTTGTATTTTGTGTAATTTTTGTTCCAGCACTTGCGTCATCATTAAGTGCCGCGGCTAATTCGTTTAGTGTATTAAGTGTGCCCGGTGCTCCGTCTATTAAACTTGTTATTGCTGTTTCTACATAAGCAGTCGAGGCCGCTTTAGTTGAGTTATCACCAGCAACATAGTTGCCACCTGATGAACTAGGCATTGTTACTGCCGGCAGTACAACCGATGTGCTGAATGTTTTGGCTCCGGCTATACTTTGGGTGCCCGATGTTCTTACCACCGTGCTATCAACGTCTACGACACCACTAGCAAAGTCTATACCGTCTCCGCCTGTTATATGTGCTCTTACTTCTGCGGCACTTGGACCAGTGTATGTAAATACTCCACTGGTATTGTTATATGATAAACTACCATCTCCGCCTGTGTCAGTAACACTTAAAGTTGCTTCTACGGCTGTTGTGAAATCTGTAATTTGTGAACTTGGTATTGCTATGTTTACATCTGCCGCCGCTGTTAGTTGTCCTTGTGCGTTTACAGTAAATGTAGGTATTGCTGTAGCACTACCAAAACTTCCTGCTACAACCGATGTACTAGTAAGAGTAAATGTGCCACTGCTATATGATATCCCTGTTCCGCCAAGCAAATGAGCTTGTACTTCTGCGGCACTCGGCCCAGTGTATGTAAATACACCTGTACCGTTATTGTATGTTAGACTTCCGTCTCCGCTTTGTACAGCACTAACACTTGCTCTTGCTCTAGCATTTGTGTAATATAAATTTGTGCCTTCTGCTACACCTGATGTATTGCCTTGTGTAAATGTTAATACACCTGTTGCGTTATTGTATGCTAATTCTGTTGATGCTTCGCTGATACTTGCTCTTGCTCTAGTATCAGTATAATATAAGTTTGAACCTTCGCTTAAATTTGTTGTAGATTTAGCAGTAAAGCCTGCGTCTACTCTAGCGTCTGCTCTAGCATTTGTATAATATAAGTTTGAACCTTCTGTTAAATCCGCTGTTGTTAATCCACTTAAACTTGATGGCGCACCTGTTAGTGCTCCTGTGAATGTTGTAGCAGTTATGGTACCACTAAATGCGTGGTTAGTGCCGTTCCATGTTATAGTACCGTCGCTTGATGCTGACTTTCTAAATACTAATGTTGATGAAGTTGCGGCCTGGTCTGCGTTAATAATAATCTGATCATCATTTACTCTTAACTCGTTAGTACTGGATATAACAGTATTACCTGTTTGATTAATTGATGTTCCGCTAAGGTCAATCGACCCCTGGGATCTGATTATATTCTTTTTATCTGCCATTTGTACTCCACACTATAGATAGGTTGCTTTAACATATTTATCAAATTCGACAAATAAATGCCAAGTCAAAAAAAAGCACCTCCCGAAGGAAGTGCTTTAGATTGTTTCTTGTAAGTAAAACTTACTTGAATGAAACGTTGCTTAGAGCAATTTCACCTAAGTAATCAGCCGCGTTACCTAAAGAACTTGCTGTATTAGTAAGTTCGATGTAACCGTATCTTGTCATGAAAGATACAACTGGTTCAAAAGTGCTAGGGTCCATTACTGGTCCTGTGCTCATCAACGGAATGTAAGGACAGTAGAACGCTGGCGCATCAGTTTCTGATGATCCTTTGTAACCTACTAGTACTGATGTTCCGTCAGCCGCGTAATTGTCAACAAATACTTTAACAGTACCGTTTAAAGTTCCAACAAACTTAGAGTTTACTGGTGCTTCAAAAGGACCTTCTGTACTTCTAACAAAAGTTGAAGTAGTCGCTGATTGTAATATTGTTAAAGCCTGTGGGCTCACAACAACATAGTTACCTGCGCCACGTCTTGTTCTTGCGGCAATTAAGTTTGCAACTCTATTAATTAGAATTGCTAAGATTGCATGTCTTTCACCGATATACGTTTGTGTACCTGTGATTCCACTGTTAAAATCTAAAGTGTCAACAGTTGGAGCAAGTGCTCTCAATTTTGCTAACATTTCTTGGTCGATTTCAACCGCAATTTCTTGTGCCAATGCCTGCATAATTTCTGCTTCAACATCTACACCGTGCATTGCGTTTGCGTCTTGTGCACTCTCAAAAGTCCATCTTGCTGATAGACGTCTTGATTTTGCTTCAACTGTTTGCTTCAAGATTTGGATAGACATTTTGCTACCTGCAGTTCCTTCACTTGCCGCAGTTGCGTCAGGAGTTCCTGAGTACGCTGTTGCTAATGCGAAAGGACTAAGTGCTTCTTGTCCAGCCACTGCTGAGTCTTTAGACTCTGCATATCTTACTCTTAATGTATGGATCTGTCCTACAGGTCCACTCATTGGTTGCACACCAAGTAATTCGTTGGCGATCAATGAAGGCATAACCCTTCTAATAAGAGGTAACATTACTTTGTTTAAAGAAGCGATGTTTCCACTCATTGTTGAACCTGCTGAAGCGGCTTCTTGTAATTGAACTTTTGCGTTCTCAAGAATTACGTCCATAGTGCTCTTTTTTGATCCGTTTAGGCCTTCTAATAAGGCGTCTTTGGTTGCAGACCAATTTGATTCAAATAATGCTTCTGCCATTATATTCTCCTATTATTTAAGTCCGGCTAGTTTTCTTAACTCATCAATCTCAATTACTGATTGATCAACTATTTCTTCATTGGTGGAGCCGGTCTGCCCGTCCAACGATCTTTTACCAGTGTGTTCTGATATCACTGATTCCTTGATAATTGCTTTCTTTGATCTAACAGATACTTCCTCGTTTATTACACTTGGAAGGTACTTGTTGAATGATTCTTCAAGTCTACCTGTTTTTACTGTTTCTAGCAATTCTGTCATTAATTCTTTCTTGTCCTTACTTAAAGGTGCAAGTAAGCCTGTCATGACTTTCGTTCTGTTTGCTCTATCCTCTGATATTTTGAGTTTAGATTCAACTAAATTTTTCTGTTCTGCCATTCCTTCTGCTACGACTTTAGCATCTTTAACTTCAGTTTTAAGTGTAGTTAGTTCTGCTTTAAGTTTTCTGACTTCTGTATTTTCATTTAAATACGAAGTTCCATACTCACTTGCCATTGCTTCGAAAATTCTTCTGCCGAATTCGTTTTCACGAGCTTTCGTGATATCTTCTTTAAACTGAGAAACTTCGTTTTTCAGTGCTGAAGAAATGGTTGCTTCAACCTTATCTGCCGCTCTTCGAATAAATTCTTTTTTAGCATCTGCTAATTGTGTTCTTCCTTCACGGACTAACTGAACTTTCTTCTCAGCCAATTCACGTTTGTCTGCGTGGAATTCTTTAATCTCTTCTGCCACTGCGTCTAGAACAAACCCTTCTAACTTCGCAAAATTTTCATTCTGTGAAATTCTGTCTGTCTTTAACTCTTTGACTTCTGATGCTAATGTTTCTGTGATGAACTTGTTAAGGACGTTAGCATGTTCGCTAACGGCTCTTTTATAGTTTACTCGTTCGGCTACAGTTGCCTTCTTATCCTCGGCCAATTCTGCTAATTCGCTTTTGAGAGATTCTGTAATAAATCTGTCCATGGAATCAACAATTTGTTGCTTGTCATGTTCAAATCTTTGTGCAAACTCTTCTCTTAGTTCTGCGGTTAACTGGTCTTTGGCCTCAGCAAGGCGTGATTCCCATGCTTCTTGAATTGAAATCTTAACGTCTTCTGATAAGTTTCCAGATTCTAAAAGGTCATTAAATGTCTTCGCCATTTGCTATCTCCTATTTGAGTTCTAATTCACGTATGAATGATTCCATCATACGTGCAAGGTGTACTTCTGCTTTTTTGTCATGTGTAACGGATTGAGCCATCTCATGGATTCTCGCACCGCCTTTCATATTGAATAAACTTTCATAAATCGCTTTTGGGTAGGCGTCAGGAGCACTTGGTTGTGCTACTATATCAACGGTTACTATGTCAAAATCACTAACTCTACCACTTTCATTTACATTACCGCTACCACGGCTACTTACACCTAGTTTAGCGCCGCCTTTAAGTAATGCTTCGGCAATCTTACCCATTGGAGTATCCAACAGTTTAAGTTTACCGTATCCATTCGAGCCTTCGACTCTCATTTCTGAAATCATGTGACTGACACGATCTAAATTTATTTGCAATTCAGTTGGATGATCTAATTCGCCTAAAACAGTTTCTCCACCAGTAAGTCTAGCACCAATTGATTCAACCGCTGTTATGATTTCATCTTTTGGATATACTCTGCCGTTCTGGTTTTTAACTTCGCCTTGTATAAACAGTCCACTCATTACTAAGTCTTTGCCATCTTTTCCTGACTCGACTATAATGTTTGCGTTCTCTGGACTATAATATTCAAATAACTGTCTTGACATTTTAAATCTCCCTTAATTAATTAGTTAATTACTTAACTTTTCCTGCTATTGGACTTGCTGACTTCTCACTAGCAACTTTCGGTGCTGGTGCGGCTTTTGGTTTCTCACCTATGTTATCACTTGCTGGATTACTTTTTGGTGTGTCTCCGCCTTTCTTACCTTCACTACCGTCATTACCGAATAAAGATTTTTCGTCTGATCCGAAATGCTCTTTCTTTGGGAATTTTGGTGATGATGTATTGTCGCCACTTGCGTCGTTTTTAGCACTTTGAGGTTTACTGAATGTAGTTGCTTCTTCAACAACTTCTTCTTCAACTTCTTCGTCAAGGTCGATTTCCTCTTCCTGAACAGATTCGAACTCGTTTTCTAATTCTGTTTCGGCATCAGCAACTTCTAAGTCGCCTTCTTCTGATTCTTCATCGCCCATTAACTTTTCAAATTCTGCTTTTAATTCGTCAAGTTGTGCTTCGAGGTCGTCTACTCTATCTTCGACTTCTTCCTCATCGCTTTCTTCAGACTCTTCTTCTCCGTCCATTTCCATTTCTGGCATTTCAGGTTCCATTTCGTCTTCTTCTTCTTCTTTCACTTCGTCGTGATTGATATCTGCTTCTATTTCATCATAGAAGTTTTCTGAAGGTGATCCGCCAACAGTTTCTTCTACAGGCTCTTCTTCTGATTGGTCAGCCTCTTCAACTGCTTCTTCTTCGGATTCTTCTGCTTCTTCAACTGTCTCTTCGGATGCTACTTCTGATTCGATTGCTTCTTCAAGAGCATCTTCGTCTAACAGACTTTCGTAGATATCTCTACTTTTCTCAACCATAAAACCGTGTAACAGTTCTGAGGCCTTGTCTTCGTCTTCTGCTAGAAGATGTTCTAGAACTTGCTCTAGTACACTTTTGTTCTCTGACATAGTAACTCTCCTAATAATTTTTATTACACCAGAGACGTACTCTGATATATCGTATTTTTATTTACATGATATGTGCTGTTTTATTCTAATAACGGTGTTTTTTGAAGTGATTTTTGATTATTATAGTTATAACTGTCTTTTATTCACTTCGTCTAGTATATGTTCTGCGTATATAGAGTGTGCGTATGGACTGTTATGGTGGCTGACAGGGTAGTGTGTAGTTGCTTCGCCTTGCTCATCAATTATCTCTGGATTGAATTGAGCATAGTATCCTGCGCCATGTTCTAAGTAATATTTATCAGGAACAAAGTCCCAATTAAAACTGCCTATTTGATGATGATCCTCTATCAACCCCGTTTTATCAAACTCTGCATATTCAAAAGTATTAGGCGAGAATAAAAACGGTATATTTCTTTCTATGATGCTTAAAAGACCGCTTTGTAAAACAAAGTAATCGTTGTGTGCTTTGATGTTTTCGTCAAACACATAATAAGCATATTCCTGTAATGCTTTAACACGATCAGGGTCTATGTCCTGGTAGCGTCTTGCTTCTTGGCTAATGACGGTGTAAATGCTGTCGCACCATATCTGAGGATCGTATGTTTTGTCAAAGTTGATATGATGTTCATGATCAAAGTGGTCCCAATCAAAATCGCCAAAGCAAACTTGATCGTACCCTTTGTTGTGGTCGTATTTGTTATCTAGGTCTTTGAGTATTTCAAATCGATTAACGCCTGTGGCGTTAACAATCATTAAGTCTGGGTTTAGATGTTTTAAAGCATAGTCAATCTGTAACCGTATACCAAAGTTACTCATGCCACACCGTGCTAAGTTGATGTAATTATAGCCTAGTTTTCTTGCTACTAAAAAGCCATATTCAAAATTGGGATATACTGGGTCTCGGCTACTCCAACTGCAACCGCAGACAACTAGTGTCTTCATCGGTATTAGATTAGGCCAGATCCGCCGCCGTCATCGACAGGTTTCCTGTACATTTGCTGAGCAAGTTTTTTATGCTTCTCTGATTCCAATTTTTTAAGTGCTCTGATCTTTCTAAGTTTTCCAACTTCTTCTAGACTAAGCATTTTCTTTCTTGTATCAGTCTTATGACGTTGTTGTATTTCGTCATGTGCTGGTTCGTAAAATTCCATTATTTTCATTATACTTCTGGGCCTCCACCTAATGTATTTAGCTCATCTAAGCCTGCGTCATTGCCGCCGGGTATATCTCCACCTAAGCCTGGCTCTGCGGCACCCATATCAATTGGAGCCATACTTACATCGCCTGCTGGTTGCGGCCTTACACCGACTTGTCGTAAATCAGATGATGTAGTATCAGAACCTAAGTCATCGACATCAACAGCATTCTCTTCTGCCCATAGTGTTTCGTTTCTAGCAATTTCTTCTTCTGTTAATCCTAAGTACTTCTTAAGTTTAAACTGCGTTGCTAAGTATGGGATTCCTTCTAAAGCACCGAACAGTTGTGTCCTTGCTTGATCTAATTCTAGTTCTCTGTAAGAACTAAAGTTTTGTGGGTCTGTGAATGTTATGTCAAACAAACTGTTATCAACTTCTACACCACTTGCTTTTAAATAAACTTTAAATTCCTGGTTTAAACTTTTAATAATCTGTCTTTGTAATCTTTCACAGTATTTGGCAAATCTATATTCTTGAATATATGCTACGCCTACTTTGCCATCGTTAAATGGTGCTGATCCATCGTCTGGTCCAGTGGGTAAGTAACTGCTGGGTATTCTTAAACCTCTAATAAGTTTGTTATTAAAGAATTTTAAATCATCAATTTCACCTAAGTTATCACCGCCCGGTAATGTGTCAACTTTACTGCCTCGACCATCTGCCGTTTGAGCAAAGAAGTAATCTTCTAACATACTCATTGGATTGTAACTGCTGTCTGCTACGTTTTGTCCGCCACCTGTTTTGTTAGGAATACGTTTTTGCTGTACTTCATACTTAACACGTTCTAAATATTGTTGTGCTTTGTGTGGTGGCATATTACCTACGTCAATAAAGAACACACGTCTTTCTGGTGCTCTGTGAACTCTGTAAATAATAATAGCATCTTCTAATAATTCTTTTTGTTTAAAGATTTTAAATACTGGATCTAATATACTGTTACCAAAAGGCCATGTTGTTTCCATGCCTTCGCTCATGCTTATGTGTAATACATGTTGAGCATCAATTGGTACTGCGTTATTGGAGTCAGGTCCGAATCCGGAACTACTGCTCTTAAATCCTGAGCTGGCTTGTGGATTAGTGTAGTCACTCATTATAGCACCTGAACCATATGGTCTCTGTGACTGAGGCGATACACTGGTTGCCGCTAAATCTTTTAAATGTAAATCCAAGTTTTTAATAAAATACTGTTCTATCTTTTTACCGTTGCTTTCGTTTACTAATACTTTTTCAATTTGGTAAGGGTCGACCCAATACAGTTTTTTAGTTTGTGGATCTCTGATATATACTTGGTCACCGTACTTGACTGTGCTACGGAACATTTTAAATATACGTCTTGGTAATTCGTTTAGGTTACACCATTTCTGTAAACTCTGTTGTATAACTTTTACTTCTGGTGAACTTGGTTGGTCGTTGTAGTTGATTAAGAATGGTAATTTTGTATCGTCATCTTCTTGTGTACAAAATTCTGATATAATATCTAGTGCGGCATTAACTTCTAAATCCCTGTCCATTGCGTCGTATTGATAGTAACGCATGACCCTGTCTGGTGATCCCTGATAAACTTCAGGTAGCCAACTGCTGTATCTACTAGCATACATATCCGCATTACCGGATTTATCTCCAGCAACGCCGGCCGGCAATGCACTATTTTCTACGGGGTTAAAGTATTTTTTCCAACTCATATCTGTTCTTCCAAAGTTTACTGTTATATAATACTATATTTATCAATTGATGTCAACCTTGATGGTTTAAATATGATGTGGATGTTTGATTCTATGTGCTGTCGGGATTAATATTGAGTATCAATCCTTTGATAACAGTGATAAGTTTGTCTTGCTCTTCTTTACTGGTCTTATTTTGGTTCTCGAGTCCTTTTAGAAAATCTGTGTATGCGGTAGCCATCATGTTACGTTCGGTCTCATTGATGCCGTCTAACAAATTAACTTTTCCTTCTTTAACCAATTCATCAACAATGGTCTTAAATCCCGCCTGCTGTATTTGGTTTGCTCCACCGGTGCCCAGTTGTCTTCTGATATTATTCAACTCCATCGATCGATTTCCGTGATCTTTCCTATTGAATCCACTGAGTCCACTGTAATTTTCCATCTGGTTGGAGAATGGCGAATTTCTTTGGGAAATGTCTCTTAAGAGCTCTTCGCGGTTCGTACTAGTTTTAAAACCTAGAGATTCATCAATTATATTTTTGAACACGCTCGGGCCTATAAAGGCTTTACCAGTATCTTTGCGACCAAATTGCTGTAAATACGCATTCGTTTCCTGATTCATTTC
>TARA_R110001632_G_scaffold118854_1_pt1 | contig 18672 bp, 23 predicted proteins | sample TARA_R110001632 | Tara Oceans TARA_R110001632 (sample SAMEA4398266) | marine metagenome | biome: Polar Biome; feature: [SRF] surface water layer (ENVO:00010504); material: water (ENVO:00002006), including particulate matter (ENVO:01000060) such as... | depth 5 m
ACGTATAGGCTAGGGATTAAGTCCACCATAGTCCACCACGCTACAGCCTTGCGGACGTAGTCATCGACTAGAATTAAGTCGTTTCCTGCTAGAGTTCCTGCTGAGATGTGAGCTAGGAGAGCGTTCATCAGGTCAGTACCTAGATACTGCTGAAGGATTTTGTCCTGTACTACGATTACGCTAGGTATAACATAGGAATCCTCTACTGAGCCGTTAAGATTGGTTAATCGCTTCAGATAGTCAGGGTTTACGAATAGTATTTCGGGGGTAAGTGCCATTTAGTTTCTAGGTGTTGTCCAATTTCCGCGCCCATCTACAAAGCCTCTGCCACTCATATCGCGCGGACGCTGTGCGACTTTGGTGCTATTGACCTCCATAGGGTCATATCCTGCCTCCCTCATTATCTTCTTAGCTTGGTTAACGCTAATTGACTCATTTCCTTTCTTTAGATAGGTTCTGCGTTCCCAGAAATGCTGACAGCTACCTCCTCCCTTGTATAAATCGCATCTATCTGATTCACAGCAAGTCAAAAATAGGTCGTATGTATTCGCTCCTCCTACTCCCCATCCTCTATTAACTGCGCTTTTTGAGGCTAGTTCTATCTGCTCCTTCGCCCATACCTTATTACCTGCATTCACCATCTTTTTGCAGAATGACCTGCTCTCGTATTTCTTCCCTGTTGTGGGGTTCGAACCAAACCCTCCCAATACTTTACGTTCATAGGAATATCTTATCCTTATGAGTTTGTTATCTTGTCCTGATTCGGGTGAGGGGTCATTCTCTCCCCTTCCTCCTCCGATTACTCTAGCAAAAGACCAAAGTGCGTCCTGCTTATCTTCCTCGTCATAGTCTACTCTTCGAGCATCTATGCACTCCCACTCCTCAGACTCGTCCTCTCCTAGCTCTATTAGGGTGTTAACTGCTGAATCTAGGTCTAATTTGTCCTCTTTTGATAGCTCTGACCTCATAGGAGCGTCCTGAGAGGCTTGAACTACTATAGGGGGGTTCTTGTGTAGCTTAACAGGGTCGAGTATCCCTGCGGCTCTAAAAATAGACTTCACAGCCTTATCTACTATCTTCTGAAAGGGGACGATGACCTGTCGCTCGAATAACTGAGACGCTATCTCTAGCTCTTGAGTGCTTCCTAGTGTCCCTGCTGTCTTGACTCCAAACATCGCAGGAGAGACTACTCGATGCCCTACCATGATTTTGTCGGTTGTCTCTGTGCTGAGGAATTGATATTGCTTGTCTGCGTCCGTTAATGGGAACGGCTCAAAGGAAGGCTTCCTGTCAGGTTGGTCTGAGTACGTTATAATGAACTTACCTGCGTTCGTAGCTCCTGCGAGTTGACTCTCGATGTCGTTTCTGATGCGGTTGCGTTCCTCTACTGGAGGCGAACCATTAAGAAATGAGATGACATAGCTCGGTGCGAGTCCTGAGCGTATATTTGAAATGTGATAGGCAGCTATCTCTTTGTCTAGTTCTATATAGGAGATACTTCCCTGATAGTCCACAGAAGGATAGGCAAAAGACCCCACAGAAAACGGCTTCACGTAGAGAATTTGAACAGGAAACTTCCTACTTTTGGAAGGGTCGAATGAGTGGACTTCTTCAGGTTCGCAGTTTCTGTCTTCCCAATCTCTAGAGTAATAGTAGAAATCTACCTCTTCCCTCTTATTTGCCTCTCCTGAGCGTACATTCTCAAATGGTAGATGTCTGACCTTGCTTATCGTCGTTCTGTCTACTGAGTAGATGACTTCTAGAGCAAACCCTCCCTGTATCTTCAAATCTAGACACGACTTGCGTATCTCGTCATCGAGACTCCACTCCTCCATCTTCAGCCGTGCGTCTATGCTGTCTGTCTTCAGACCCTCTCCGAATATCATGTAAGCGATAGAGGTGCAGAGAGCGTTATGAGTTCCTGACTTCTGATACAAGTCTACTAAATACTGCGGATAGAGGTTATCGTCTCCGTAGTTTATCCATCCTTTGCCTGAAGGTTTCTCCTCGAAAGACTTAGGTTCGTATTGTGCGAGTTTGAGTATGTCCATTATTGTTCGTAATATACAACATTGTTAGGGATTGAGATGGCAGGAATCGTCCAAGCATCTGCACCAATGATCTGGAGAATCCCCACCTCACACTCTCCGACTACAGATGCGTTTTGAGGGTCTAGGTTAGTGCTTGAATTCTGTCCTAGTATTCTGTAGGTGTAGAATCCTGAGTCTGTTATCTTGATGTCTCCTGCGGTTGCGTTGTCTTTATGCGTTCCTATCGTTGCCGAAGTGTATCGGGCATTATCTGATACAACATTCAAAACGACAATAAAGGTCGCGCTCGTAGCCTGACTCTTAAACTCAATTAAATAGTTTGAAAACGTGGCAAGATACTTCCTCGCCTGAAAGGGTGAGACGTATATCGCCTGACTTGCTGTATCGGGTAGGAGTCTAATCATGGTTAAATAAAAAAGGGGAGGCTACACGCCCCCCCCTTCCTTTAATTGGTTATTTTGAGGCTAAGAACTTAGACAGTCGGTGTGAAGGTCACATTTGTCCCTGAAGGAACGCCTAACGCAGACGCTAAGAACGGAGCAGCTATGAACTCCTCACCTGTGAACTCGTATTTGAGTCCGTTGAAGTCTCCCATTGCTACACCTGACTCTAAAGTCCCACCTGTTAGCTCACAGCCACGAGTGTGACCCATGACAAAGAGGTTGTTATTTACGTCTTGAACTACGATGAAAACACGCCCTTTCGTTAAGTCTTGAAAGTTGCTGATGTCAGCAGCTATCTCACGAGAGAAAACACACGATACAACCTGAGTATAGAAGATAGTTCCATTCTCTACAGATGCATTCACAGTCTGAGTGAACGAGCCTGTGTTCTTATGCATATCGTAATTTTTGAACGTCATTGCTGCCGTTGAGTCTGCAATCTCTCCTGCTGCGACTGCGTCAAAAGTTTGAACTACACCTGTCAGAGCGAAGGGAGCTATCCAAATCTCTTTAATACCGCCTAAACTGTCCTTACATGGTAAGGCTCTGCCTGTTACTGTAACATTACACGCCATCGAAGTATCTTTTTAAGGGGTTAATTATGCTGAACGTCTAACGCATCCCATAGATGCCTCATCGACAATCTGACAACCTGCGTCAAACAATAGAACTACACGAGTAACGGCTGAACCTGTTACGGCTGTAAGGTCAAGTACACGAGCCTCAGTCATATCTGTCATAACATTAGTACCGAAGTACATATTATCTTTCTTAGAGATAATTGCTGTATCGTTAGGGAATCCAGCTGGAGTTATGATGTTGTACCCTGCGTAACGTGCTACCATTCCATCATTTAAGAAAGGAAGATTATACTCGTCTGCTAGTGCTTGGTAGTACAATTGTGCAGATGCTCTGCTCATGTAGATGTTTGTGTCGGGGTCTCCTGCGATTGCAGGAGGTGCGTCTGCTGTAAGAACCGCTAAACGTGAAAGGATGTACGTTGCTGTTGTTGCAGGTGTTGATGACTGCCACGCTCCGATAGCTGTGTCATCGTGAGTTCCTGTACTTGCTACATACTTATTCAGGATACCTGCGAAAGATTGCGCTGCACCTGTTCCTGTTGCACCATTTGTATGGTTATATTTTCCGTGCCAAATGTTTTCCTCTACACCTGCCTGAGTGATACGTGCTACATACTGAGAGACGAACGCTGCGTAAGCGTTTGGCATCCCTGCATTTGCGCCTTGCATCTGAGCCGCTGCCCAATCCTGAGCTAGTTGGTTATTACAAAACTCATCATTTACCTGAAGTTGAGCAGTCTCTAGGACTACATCTGTCAGAACTAGCTGAGTTCCTAGAAGTGGACGAGTAAAGTCACAAGTTCTGTCTGCGATAGCTCCTCCAGAAAACTTTTTAAGTACTGCTTTGTGTCGGACGTTCTCTAAAATAGAGAGGTAGCCATTTGCAACGCTGTCTGCGCTGAGAATTGCAGGAGCGACGAAAGGCATCGCCAATAGTCCCGCGTAAGTTTTGTTAACATACGTTACGGGTGACGTTGCTAGATTGATTTGTAGGGCGTTCGCCATATTTCTAGGAATTAAATTTGTTAAATAGAGCCGTAACCCTTTCGCTTGATGATAATTTCGATAAATCTACTTGGGGGATTGCCTTAGTAGTATTCACACGCTGTACGCCTTCTGACGCTGCTTGTGATTTCAATGTTGTGAGTTCTTCTGTCTGTGCTTCTAGAAGAGCCTTGAGTTCTGTCACGGCTTTGTTTTCTGCTGACATCTCCTCCTCTACTATCTCAGCAGGGAATCGTTCGTCTAGGACTCGATTGATTAGGTCAATGATGTAAGCATCGTCCATCAATTTCTCTTCCTCTTCGATTTCCTTCTCTACTTCCTTCTCTTCGTCGATGACTTCGTCTTCAGCTAGTTTATTCTGCTTTGACTTCTTAACAGGTGCTTTCTTTGCAGGAGGTGTCGGTGCTGCTGCCGCAGGTTTCTTTGTCTTTGGTGCGTTGCCTTCTGCTTTCGCGCCATCTCCTTCACCCTTTCCTTCTCCAGATCTTTTGATACTAGAAACTACTCCGCTGTCTGCGATTGAGATGACAGAGCCGTCTTCCATTTTGTAATCTCCTTCAGGAAGTGGAATTTGTTCGCCTTCCTCATTGAGTACATACACGAGCGCACCCTCTTCGAAGGTCTCTGCGTCTGTATTGATTACTGTCCCATTTTCAAGGGTAGCTTCTGCCTTTAGTTTCGATTTTTGAATCGTTTCGAGGCTTAGATTGAACTTCGTAAAAAGTTCATTTATGCGTTTCTGTAGTGTCATATTTTCGGCTTATACATATTAACGATTTGAGGGGGTAGATGCTTACAAATTGATCAAAAGTTTGTGAAATCTATACTTTTTTTTATGCTCTGTATCTTAGGCTATAGTGGAAATTCTACTTTCTCGACTTTCTGATGTCAGTATAGCTCACAATAGGCAAAGTCTCTCAGAGGCTCTTAAAATAGCTCAGGGCATCTATTCGCGTTTAGAGGATTTGTCAAGGATTTTGGTCAATTCTGTCATCATTTTAGCCTCCTGTTGAGCCTTTAATCGGTCACAGAAAAACCCCTCGATTGAGAAACCTGAGACCTTTTTTTCCTTCACCCACTCAGACCAAACTGCGTCATTTTCGACTTTGACAGATACGCACCAAGTCCCCACAGGAACGTCTAGAGAATAGATAGCTGACTTGTCTTTTTTCTTATCTTCAACTATCCAGCTCTCGACAACGCTCAAGCCGTTTAGCTTGTGTTCGTGTTCAAGGGTCGAATTGTTTTGGTTGCCAAACTTGAAAAATAACTCCATCGCTCTCCTCACAGTTCGCTTTGAGAAGTATACGTGAAACTCCTCTCCATCCTGATGTCTATAGATAGGTTTGTCAGGGATTAAGGCTGCACCGATTAGGATATGCCTGTCTGCGTCTACCTCTGCAAGTTGTACTTTGTTTTGATTGAGAGCTACGAACGAGCTATTAATGGCAGGTTCAGATACTATCGAGATGGCATCTATTCCGTAGAGTTCTGCTTCCTCGTCAATTATTAATTCTATTAATTTCATTATAAAGTAGTTTGGTCTGTGACTATTTGGTCAGCCTGTTGCTGATTGGTGACATTTTCTGAGATGACATAGGCCTGGATAGAGCCGCCTGACCCTCCCCCTAGGAATCCTAAGTCTATTTGAGGGGATGTACCTGCTGCGGCTGTAGCTGCTCCTCCTCCTACTCCTTCTGCGGTTGTGGGGGGTGCTTGATACTCTTGCTGCCCTGCGCCACCTCCCTGAAAGGTTGTCTTCTTAATTGCTGCTATCTGTGCAAATCCTCCTGCCACGGCTGCGGCTGCTGCCAAGCCTCCGAGAATCGGCCCGACTACAGGAATCCCTGCCAAAGATGAGAATGCTGCTGTAGCAGAAGAGTAGGTCTGAATGAGTGCCTGAGCTATCTGTAGCTTTTTACTATTCTCAAATCCTTTCTTCTGTTTCTTCTCCTGCTCTGCTAGAATAGCGTTATTCGTTTCTATTAACTGCTTCTTTTTTGCCTCATCCGTTTCCTCTGAGATAGCTAACTCTCGCGCAGCGTTCGCGTCTACCTGCTCACCTGATAAAGCGGTGAATGCTTCATTAAGTGCGGTCAGTCCATCCAATACCGCCCCTGCGGTCTGAATAATTCCGTTCTTTATCTCCTCCCTCTTTGCTTCTGCGTCTGCTTCCGCTTTGTCATCTAGTGCCTCCTTCGCTAACCGAATCGCTTCAGCCTCTGCGTCTGCTATTGCTTGATATTTGTCCCTTACCTCTTTGAGTTGTGTCTCTTTTACTTCCTCTAACCCTACTAACTCGCCCCCTGCCTCTGTTGCTAATCTTAACTGCTCTGTCCAATGCTCCTCTATCTTTTGCAGTTCTCTCGCCATCCCTGCGTCTTTGATGTCATCAATCGCTTTCTGTTGGTCTAGTAGACCCTTGACCCTTGCTGCCTCTTTTGCTACTACTGCCGCAGCTAGTGCGTCCTGCTCTTTATACAGTCCGTTTACTTTCATCAGAAGTCCCCTCTGCTTTCCTGCGGATTCTATCTGAGCATTTGAGAGTGCAATCTCCAGATCAGCGAGAGCCTGAAGGTCTTCGGCTGTGGACTCTGAGATGTTATTCTGCGCCCTCTTAATATCTACAGCCTCCTGAGCAAGTGCTAGAGTTTTGGCAGCTAGTGCAATCTCCATCGCTCCTGCCTCCTCCGTTGCTTTGATTCTCTTTCCTATCTCCTGAGTAATGTCCTCGCCTACCATACGCAATTCGTTCATTTTCTCCCTCGTCTGAGCGAACTCAACGCTCAAATTTCTTTGTGCATCTGCTAACGCAACGGCTCTCTTCTCAAGTGCTGACGCTGTGGAAATTGCTTTCCCTACTTTCTCGACAAATCCGACTACTGCATCCTTAGCAGCTACGAACGCCTCGACGAAAGGCTCTGCCACTACTTTAGCGGCTTCAATTAGCTCCTCTTTTGCCTCTTTAGTATCTGTTTTAACTTGCCTTAGCTTTGCCTCTAGTCCTGAAGTATCCCCCATCCCAAGAGTAAGCAATCTCTTTGCAGCTATCGCAGCCTTATACATTCCCTCCATTATACCAAGTAAGACTAACTTAACGGACTTTGTGTATAGCTTCCAAAGGTCTCCAAACCAATCTAGAACCCCCTGCCCTGCCTCTAGTAGTTTATCTATTGCATCCTTTGGACTGGAGAACGCTGAGACCATAGCCTCACCAATGGAAGACAGTACGTCTGTCATAACTCCGAAGACTGCACCTAGTCCTGCCATCGCCACCTGTAGAACCTCTGCTCCCTTCTTTGTCTTGGTAAAGTACATCATCAGAGAGGCTACAAGAACGACAAGCGCACCTATTCCCGTTGAAATCATTGCGCCCTTCAGGGTACGCATTCCGAGAACTGCCTTTTTTACTCCTCCTACTACTCCCTTGAATGCCGTTATCGCACCTCCTGCCATACCACCTAACGCACCTGTCCCTGATTCTATTGAATCGTTCAGACCTTCCTGAGACTCCTCTGCTTTTTTCGACGCTGCTGCTACTCCGTCGATGTCTTTCTCAGCCTTCTCTGCTCCTTCGGTTTTGATGCCGAAGGTCATCCATTGCTTCATACCCATAGCCAATTAATTAGAGCGTAAATTCCAGATCCGTAAGCGAACAGAAAGATAGCTGTGAGTGTGTAGTCGAGTGCATAGTGATACATCGGGATTTTTTTGGGGGTATCGTATTCCTGAAGTAGCAGGATAGTCTCTAGTATGTCGTTTCCTTTGTCCATTATGTGATTGTAGGTGTTGGTATAAATGTGCTTGGAAAACATCTAGAAATTCCTCCCACTTTGTCAGGAAACCAAACGTATCCATAACGCTCACAACAGGCTTGATTTCCGAACTCTGTTGCGCTTCCGTTGAAAGTGATTACTCCGTTTGAATTCTGTCCTGTGGGAAGGTACGCACAGTCAGCAACGTCTGAAAGTATCTTGATAAAGTCCACCTTTACGACTCCCCCTGTAGTAGCATCGTAGTTGCTTACCTTCAGGATTCTGTAGTATGTGTCTTGGATGTAGATTCGGTCTGAGAATTCAAAGTCTTGGATGTCTGCCCTAGTGAGTTTGACATACGCAGTTAGGAGTCTAGAGTCAGCAGAGTATAGCTCATTAACGAACCCCATCCAATAGCGATAGTATTGAGTATTTACAGGGTGCGAGTTTACGAAGATGAACGCTCTCTCATATCCGAAATTTAAGTCATTGTTAGGGACTGTCGGAGCGATTGCATTATAGTTGCTGAAGTTAGGTAGGAATCCAATGTTTGTGCTAGTCAAAGCGTCATTATAAACATAGACTTCTCCTACTGAGGTGTCAACGCCATTGTAGTAAGCTAGTCGAGCCTTTGGACTTTGTACCCCCTTTCCTTCCTTGTCTATACATCTGTGAATCGCTATCGAAGAGCTGGGGATATTGCTCAAAATATAGGGGGCGAATTGCGTCTGTATTTTTGCCTCTCCTGTAGCGAAGTCGTTGTCTTTGTCTTCTATTCTATGCCGTCCGTATACTCTTCCTGTGGACTCCTGAACGGCTACGTTAATGAAGTCCTGACCTGCTGAGTTCTCCCAATCAAATACGTTTCTCTGTATGTCTGTGGTCGGAGTGATTACAACGTCCATATTGTAGTCTATCTTATTCGTCCAATCTTTTTTCGTTCCTGTCGCTATGTAGTCCTGATAAGGTTCTATAATGAGGTGTTTAGGTTTCCTATTGTCAGGGACAAATACTAGATTGAACATCTTCTGCAATCCCATCAGGAAGTCTATCTGTTTGATGTCAGGAAAGTTCCTATTCATCTTTATGTCTTGACCCTGAAGAGGCTCAGAGACTGCGTCTATTCTAAACCATGTACCGCTATTGATTCCTACATCGCTCTGTTCTAAAAATAACGATGTACCTGATGTTCCCCCATAGACTGAAAGGGTAGACCCTGCGCTTATGTCAACAGTCGCAGTCTTTGTTTCTGTTGTGAAAGTCTCTAGAACTATAGTTGTGTTGTTTATTCTTACCTCTCCTCTTATTGAATTTTGATACGCAGGGGTTAAGCCTACAGTTCTAAGTGTAAAAGTAACTGCACAGGCATAGGGGGCAGTCCATTCGTATGTCGTGTTATTCCAATTATTTGCATAGTCAAAGCCTCCTGTGATAGAGTCTAATAAAGGTAATTTTACAGGTGTTGATGTTATCCAATAGTTAGCTGAGAGTCCTACTCCTGCGAGTTCCTGCTCTCCGCTTGGATTGTCTGAGATAGGTAATAAAGAGCCGTTATAAGCAGGGAGGTAAATCTTCAGGAAGTCAGCAGAGTCAAAGAGATTTGAGTCGTAAGTGTATCCTGCCTCAGACATAATAGTGTCTACTAGCCATTTTGCTCTGACGTATGGAGTAAAGTCTCCCTGCCATAGTCCTGTAGTAGATGTGTATGGGGGTGTCTGTCCTTCTGCAAATGTCCAGTTCTGCCCTTTGTCCATAAAGCCGTAGACTACATTCCCTGACTTTAATGTTAGATTCATTGAGAGAATTAAATTAGCATAGTTCAGAGCATGGTCAATTGAGTTAGTTATAAGGTCTGCTATTTTCTTCTCTTTCAGAGCCGTTGAGAGGTCGATAGTATCCCCGAAAAATATGAGTTCAATATCTGTGAAGTCTTTCTTTTGAATGTACACGGCTTTGATTTGAACATAGCCATTCATCAGGGGGATAGTGTTGTAACTGAGAGCCGCTTTTATCTTCTGCTTTACGCTGTAGTTTGAGATTATAAGGTCAGAAGTGTCCTCTATATTTGCCTTGTTTATAGACCCAAAGAAATCCCTATTTTGTTTCGTGGCAGGTATCCTGAAAGTCTGAGAGTATGACCCCTGAGTCTTATTGATCTGGGAAACGTCAGCAAATTGATAGTTCAAATTTACAGGCGCATGGTCGTATAGCTCGATGGTATGCTGAGCCGTTTCTGCGCTATTCCAAACTACTAACCTTAACATCTGAGGGACTGTGCTAGGGTGACAGTTAACGAAACAGAGAAGACCCCTGAGAATCGCTCTTTTACGTTGTAAGATTTCGTATCTATTACGACAGGCATCCAATCTCCTGACCCTGCTCTCATCATTAAATTATCAGAGCGAATCGCGTATTTGATGAGTTCAATATCCGCGAAGGAGAAGTCTATACTTATCAGAGTAAAGGATGACTTTCCTGTGACCTGATACGCTTGGGATTCTCTCGCTTGGGGGAGGAAGGAGTACGTTGACGCATCCCAGTCCCCTATCTGCTTTTGAAAGGGTTTTGAGGAGACTGTGTCTGTGTGTTCTGTGCGTCCTGTAAAGAGTACAGAGTCCCATCCTCCGACTGAGTTCGTCCATGCTAGTTGAGTGTTTTTGTGTTTCTCCTGAGTGCATTTCCTGTTGAATCTGTAGACCTTAGATGTCTGAGCGTATCCTGCTGTTAAGAGTGACATTTCATAATATGCCCAAGTAGGGTTATTTATAGGTCTATCTACAGAAGGCAGCCACGTATCTAAGTTCTTAGGATAAGCCATCAAATACGTCAATTTTTTACCGATGTTAGTATCTGAAGGTAGCTGCGCCCCTGTAGCTGAGTCGATTGCTTTAATGTCTGCCTGAAGAGTAGTACCTGACGCATCGCTCAAGGTGTAGAAAACATTTGTAGCAAGTCCTGAGATTATAGTCGAATCATTGAGAAACGCTATGCATCCCTCATCGTCATCGCTTACCTCTATGTTTATCTTTCCGTTTGTTTCTAGCTTCCTATCTGTTAACCATGTCTTTTGTGTGAGTGCTGTAGAATAGTAGTCAGCAAAAGAGGGGTGCAGTCCTGCGCTCACTTGCTCCACTCCATCGAGGAGGTAGACTGTGTCTGTGTCATCTGTTCCTGACTCGACTCCACCTGTGTACGTCCCTACATTAACCACGTACTTTTTGAGTCCGTTCCTCCCTGTGGTGAAGGGTAGAGCAGAGTAGCTGAGTAGTGTCTCGCTTTCGTCTCTTATCTTGTCATCTACTTTTAACCTGTCTCTGACTACCTCTGCGAGATTGAAGAACACAACGCTGTTAGTGTTTGGGGTTAGGTATAGTTTCGCTATCTCTACACCATTCTCTAATACCCACACGACAAATCTGTCAGGGGTCGTGCCTGTGTCCGAGATGCCAAATATCAGAGACTGATTCGCAGGGATTATCAGGGAAGGTTTACTATCTATTTGTGCGCTCATTTGCTTGTCATTTTTATATTACCTACCTTGACTGCGAAGTGACTGAAGAGGTCTTTTGCGAATGCTTGACTTAGCTCCTTCTCTGCTCGTGGTAGGGTTTCCTTATATGCTATCTCCCAATACTTCAGGGATGCTATTCCTTTCTTTTTAATAGACCGAGCAATCAGGTATGCTGCGCTGTCTAAGGGGTTGCGTTTTTTACCTTTATTTTTGCCTCTAGTTATGACAATGTCCTGCTGAGATATGAACGCCCCACTCTTATCCCTCAATCTTACAGGCTTGACCTTCATCCACTTTTTGATAGCATCTGAGGGGGGTTGCTTTGCTCCATACGAGAACGGAGAACCTCGACGCTTATCTGTGCCATTCACGCCCCAATAGATGAACGCTGCTGAAGGATCTGGAGAGCCGAAGAGAACATCTTTTCCATCAATAGAGAACTTCAGACTCTTCTGCAAAGAACCTGATGCCTTGCCGTAGGTCTTATTTTTCCCTATTTTTCTAGTCCCTAGCGTTCGCTTTGCTGCGTCCGTTAAGAGACCCGCCCACTTTTTGAGTGCTGCTTGATAGAAGTCCGTTTCTTTCGCCACTTTCTACCTGTTACGTCCGAGGATTATAGCGTTAAAGATGCGCTTCACGATGTCCAAGATAGAGTCATCTTTCGTCGTTTCGGTTAACGCTGTGACAGTCCCTAGAAGGCTGATAAGGGCGAGTAAAAGTTCAACCCAATTTGTTGTAAAAAAATCCATGTTTATTTTGTTTTGGTTTCTATTAATTTAAGTCTAGTCTCGAAGTCTTCGAGGATGCTGTATACCTTCTCCCATCTTTTAATCTCCTCCTGAGTTTGGATGTGGAATGTCTCCTCCTTTGTGAGTTTATGCTGTGACATTAGAATTGGTTATTAATGGTAAATTGAACGGAGGACAGAGTGACTGTGCCTGTTGTGCTGCTGAGTATAGATGCACCAAAGTACGCGACAGGAGAGATTTGGTTTATTGTGCTGCCTGAGATGGTGAGAGTGACTTTCCCTGCTGTTGCGAAGGTGTGACTCACAGTACCTGCGAAGGCTGCCCCTGAAGTCACGAGGGAGATTGAAACAATCCCTGCGGAGTCTGCTATCACATCGAAGACTAAGTCTCCAGAAATAGCGGCAGATGAATTGATGCCATGTATCTCAGAGCGTGAGGATATTGAACTCTGTATTAAAGAGATGCTCTTATTCAGATTGATATTGCTAGTCAGCCAATTTCCGTCATCTATTTGAGGGACTCTAATTTGTGTAGTCCCTACTACAAAGGCTGTATCTGCGTCTGAGGTGTAGTGAATTGTGGAGATAGTCCCACCCCCTCCGCTTGGAATCTGAGACCCTGAAGGGGTGACTCCTTTAAGGGGAGCATTGCAGGAGTCGAATGCATATCCTACCTCTATGCTGATGCTGAGTAGAATCCCTGCGAGAGAGTTAGATGTGGTCTCCTCTAGGGGGGTAGAGTTTGCGCTCGTGACTGTATAGAGGTCGCTGAAATGGAAGACGTTGTCTCCGTTCATCATGTCTGCGAGGATGTCCTCTGCTACCTGTTCAGCGTTGCTCACTAGCTGCTGTTGGTTCTCTATCTTCTTAGCTTTGTCAGGGGGGAGGTCTAGGATGTACACCTCGAAACTGTATTCCTTAGATGTACTCACATAGGTCGCGCCTGTATAGACTAGATGCAGAGCTGGATACACTTCAAACTTATCTAGGTCTACTCCTGAAGGTGAGCCGTGAGTGAAAGTCTTGAGGAGGAGATGGTCAGCTACGAACCTCTCGAATCTGTTTACTATGTTATTGTACGTTATCATCCTTTAGCTTGTAATGGAGGTCTTTGAGGTAGGCGAGATGCGTGAAAATAGAACCGACACTCTTCTCCGTAATAGCGTCCATCTGCTGAATGTTTTCTCCTGAGAGAGTGTAGAGGACAGGATACCATCCCCATTTAACAGAGAAGGGGTCAGGCTCTGCGCCATTGCCATCAAAGAGGACTTCATAGTGAGCAGTAGTGTTCTCCTTGAACTCAAAAAAAAAAGGATACACCCACCAAAGAGGTCAGCAGATATTTGCTTGAACGCTTCAGAATCTTCCTTCGCTGTGTACTTCTCTATCGTGTGAGCCTCTCCCTGTTGCCTCAATAGTGGTCTGTATAATATGCTCATAATCTTGTCAGCGTTATTCCAGAAGTCAGCAGAGTACTCCTCTATGTCAATCCACTCACCGAGACTGAACTCCTGCCAATTTGGTATGAATCCGTACTGCTGTCCGTTGAGTTCGATGACCTTCAGATGCCTCCCTGTCTCCTCGTCTTTGATTCTATTCAGGTGTTCATCCGCTTGGATGACTTCTGCCATCGGTGCTGACCTTAGCTCCTCGATAGTAATATCAGCGCAGGACGCTACTCTCTTGAATCTGTCCTCCTCCGTTTGGAGGGTCATGAGTTGTCCTAGAGTTAGGTCTGCGTATTTAAGTGGGACTTTGAAGGTCATATCTTTATAACGATTAAAGGGTGAAATGCTTACCCGAATGTATAGCTCCCAAAATTGGGATTTGTTTGATTGAATGTGATTGCGTACCTAGACGCATCGATAAAATGATTGAAGAGGTCGACAGGAGCGTTCAGGATACGTCCGTTCTTATCCTCCTTATATTTATAGTTCCTGAGTTCTTTGATGCCGTTAATCGATCGTTCTGTAATCATCAGAGGTCTAGACTTTAAGAAATCCAATCCAGATCTAACGCTGTCTGCTCCCTTTCTACAGGCGTGAATGTTCAATCCCTTTCCATACGAATGGAGGTAGTCGATTGACTTCGGCTCTGCACAGTCTGCTATAATAGTGTCTGTACTTGTCACCCCTGAGTCTATCAGTATCTTAGCTAACATCTCATTCGTGAGTCCTGTAGAGTAGCATATCTCATCGAGGCAGAATCCGAATCCATCGGTGTACACTTTCACTATACAGCTAGGGTCATTTGTGTATCCGAAGTCGAGACCTACATTCATGAACTTGTATTCAGGGGGTATCTGTTTGACCTGCTTCCAATGAGTCAGAACTGCGCTCTTATTCACTCCCCTCTCCCCTAGTCCATACACCTTCCAAAAGTGTTCATCTACGTCCTTGAATCGCTCTATCTCATCGATGACAGATTGCTCTAGATAGGGGTTGTCTTTGTATGTGGTCTGAAAGAAGTCACAGTCATCTCGTGGGATGACATCGTCGTACAGCCAATGAAATTCGTCGGAGGGGTTAAAGCAGATTAGGATGCGTCCTGTCGTTCTCAAAATTAGCTGTCTCCAGTCGTCGAGGTCTAGCTGATTCGCCTCACAAATATAGAGCATCTCCCTCTTTCTTCCTCTCAACTTTGCCGATTGGTCGACGCTGATGAACTCGATTAGATTCCCATAGAGTCGGTATGTACTGTCAGACTTATTGTGATGAGCAGCGTTGTACAGTTCCTCCCTCTCTAGGATTTCAAAAAAGTCCCGCATTACACTCGCCCTGAGTGCAGGGAACGTCTTCCTGCATATCGTTATAACAGACCCACTCCCCTCATTAAAGTAACAGGTCTCTATTATGTGAGTGAGGAGTGACATAGTCTTCCCACTACGTGACCCTCCCTGATGGACTTGAATCTTCTTTCTAGATGTCTGAGCGTGGTAATATGTCGCAGGTTGCTTCACTTGCTCTCTGCTATCTCCTTGCGAATGATGACCTCGTCCATCCATGTCAGAGGTTTTTTCTCTGTCACTTCGATAGCTGTGGTCTCTATGTATCCTCTGCGCTTTCCTTTGGTCTTCAGGAAGAAGATAGTAGCAGCAGGACTGCCCTCTTTGATGAGGTCGTGTAGATGACTCTCAGCGAAGTCTAGAGCGATGTTCTCTAGGTCTGTGACACTTCGCTTGTACTCAGGGTCATTATTCAACCAATGGTAGTGCTGACTCCTTGAGACCTTTGCTAAGGTACAGGCTGAGGTGACTATCCCTAGAGTCTTCTCTAAGGCTTTAATCAATGCCTCTTTTTTAGTGTTTGTTTTGTCCGTTTGTATACTCATATCGGTTTAATTTATAGGTGACTGATCTGGAGATTCTATTCCTGCTCAGGGTCTATCGGGTTATCTCTTATATGCTCGTCCGCTGTTGTTAGGATGTTTCTTAGTGTTTCTCTTATGGGGTAGTCTGAGATAGCTAGATTCAGAAGGATTTCCCATGATTCATTACGGCTCATTATCACTCTGAAGTTATGCTTGTCTCCTGTGCCATCCGTTGCGAATAGTATCCAATCATTTGAGGTGTTGATGTACCTCTTTGCTCTGCGTGGTGTCATTATGCTTGTATAAAGGTTAGGTGTTTATTTAGGAAGTCTTTGTCATAGACTTTCATCTCTTCTGCACGTTTAGCGTGATGCAAAGCCGTTGCGTGATTTGTGTATCCTACCGCATCCGCTATCCTGTCGAATGTCCATCCCTTCGTCCTTAGATGACTACAGCATAGCCTCCGAGCGTCAACAATCCTCCTCACTCTGCAGGTGCTTGTTATCTCGTCCCATTCTACTCCTAGTCGTTCTGCTCCTCTCTTACATTGGTCGAGTGCTACTGTCCCCTCATAGTCTGAACTCGCATAGGACAGTCTTCCAATCATTAGCTGTATGTCTGAATTATTCATCTTTAATAAATTGCTTTAGTTCTTTTATTGTTTGTCTTACGCAGGAATTGCAACTGCTTACCTCTCTGTTTCCTCCTGATGCTTTATTCCATAGCTCTGTGAGCTGGAGATTCTGATTCCCTTGAATCCTGTCTTTGCCCTCTAAGTCTTTCAGGAGGAGTTTGATGTTTTCGATGTCTTCCTCGCTTATGTATCTGCTCCATTTATTTAGGGGGCAGGATGAAATCCGTAGAGACGTTTTAATCGGCATAACGCATCCGCACAGTTTTACTTTGTCCCCGTTTTCGTCCTCTACCTCTGACCCAATTCCGAGCGTTCCGCAAGACTTAGTCAGGGTCAAATAGTGGTCGCAATCCTTGCAGATTTGTAGCCTATTTGCTCTCTTCTGTGCTGATATTACAAACATCGTCTAAGGCGTTTTAAGGGGTCGTGAAGGCATTGGGCCTGGACTGAGGTGTCCTAGTATCAAAACTTCGAGAAGATTGAAAACCCTTATTTTATTGGTATTGTAGAGGTTCAATGTTGTTTGCTTATGGATGAACTAAAATACTCCTTGAGCCTGATTTTTGACCTGTGGAGTGAGGTGTAGAATGTACTCTTTTTGATGCCTGACTCTTCAGCTACTTGAGCCATGTTGTAACCATCACAATACAGATTCAGGACTGTCATATCGAACCAAGATAGTCGCTCAGTAGCTAGGTAAAAGTTCTCTAATAGGAACGCTTTTGACAGGTCATAGGTTGCTACTAATTTCGGGAGGGGGAGTTCTTTGAGTTCGTAGTCTTTCATAAATCTTCCACGAGTTGCCTCTACCCACATCGCACGACTGAAGTATCCGAAAGGGTTCTCCATTACCTTATTAATTTTCACCCCATCGAGTCGAAGGATTCTGAGGTAAGTGTGATGTACTAAGTCATAGGGGTCAGGATGCATCCCCTTTGCAGAGGAGACTAGTTTCTCGTAGTGAGACTCTACCCAATTATTCCAAACCTTTGTCTCTTCGGATGTTTTCAACTTTGTCCTTATATTTTTGAATCATTTCACGCAGGTCATCCATGCTATACTTCCGCAAGTCCTTTGACTTCCTCAACAGAGAATCAGCAGTCCCATCCCCATATAGACGATTCAACGCTACAGAAAAAAGATACTGCTGACCACTCTGAAAGATATTGCATTTTTTGTCCTGAAATTGTACATTGAACTCATTCCATCTGACTGAGTACGCTCCTCGACTTATGAAATGCCCTGCGTCCCCTTCCTTCCATTTCTTAACCTGTCCACAAGTGAAACAGGTAGCATATCCGTTCTCGTCTGATGCCCTCATCCTTATGAATAGAGAGAACACTTTATCCAGATCTTTGACTAATTTCTGTCTAGCTGATGCCATCCGCACAATATAAGCCTAAAAATCTAATAAAAAAACAGGGGAATTGTCTCCGCTTGGGTTTCCTCGTACTACGTCAAAATAGAATACATCTAGTGCATCCTCTTCGTTCATTCCTTCGGTGAGATATTGGTGAAGGATTAGCGCACTCGAATACACAACCTGCATATTTGCTCCTGCGGTTACTCCGATAATTGCGTGGTCTAATCCGTTCGCTATTATGCACTCATTTTCTTCTATCTGAATCATTAGATTCTCTCTCTGCTCTTGTCTTCTGTCCATTAGAATAAATCTAATTGGTTGTGATTGCTTTGACTCATAATTCCGAAGGCTGATTCTAGTATCCTCTTACCTGCTTTGTAGTCAACTAAGTTCCTCGCTATCTTGTCCTTCCTCTGCCCTCCTTTGTACGTGGAGAGGTCTATCTCGTGATAGGCGCAGTACCTGTTTACCTCGTCCTTTCCTTCCATGAATGAGAGTTCAGGATTCTCCAGATCCATCGGGATAGGGAAGTTCGTCCAATAGTGATGCCTTCCTCTTATCTTAGGGGGGATTAGGGGGGTGTAGTATGGTTTTACATTCTCTACAACATACTTCCCTTTGAACCAATGCTGAAGGAATAAAATTTCTTGGTAGAGTTTCATATCAGGATACTCTGTCGAGGTCGTTTCCCTTCGTGCAAATCTTGCCTTGCTATGAGTCGGACAGGGGGGACTGCTCCAAATGAATTCAAACTCAGAGTAATGGTCGAGAAGATACTGATGTGCGTCTGTCACGATGACTGTATCCTGTGGGAATCTCTCCTGATACAATCGCGCAAGGTCTGCGTCTAATTCCACAGCAGTCACCTCAATATCTGCTACCTCGTCCCACTTGTATCGGTTGCCTCCTAGACAGGCGTAAAGATTAAGTATTTTCATCGGGTGAGTTTGGATGTTGTATGTAGTCCCATCGTCCTCGCTCGTCTGTGTCCTCTTCAGGGAGTTTCAAGTCTGCTAGGAGTCTCTTCATTAGTCCCTTCTGTTCTTCTGTCAGGGGGGTAGGAGGTAAGTCCTTCTGTCTCTTGATATTTCGCTCCATCATTTCGGCTCTTTCGCCTTCGTATTGTTGAAATATCTCTACCAGCTCAGGGAGTTTCAAACGCTCGTACATCTTGCCGTATACCCCTGCTTTAAGTCGGGTCATTATGACTGACCATTCCTCTAGCTTCATCGCAGGGAATTGACTGATTAAGTAATCCACAGCGTCCACAAA
>TARA_R110001632_G_scaffold61998_4_pt1 | contig 18661 bp, 27 predicted proteins | sample TARA_R110001632 | Tara Oceans TARA_R110001632 (sample SAMEA4398266) | marine metagenome | biome: Polar Biome; feature: [SRF] surface water layer (ENVO:00010504); material: water (ENVO:00002006), including particulate matter (ENVO:01000060) such as... | depth 5 m
GAACTGATTATTTCAAGTTACGATTCTCGTAGAGATAGTTATGACAAAGGTGGTTCTATATCGAAAGGTTCAGAATTTATTTCTCCAGAAGGACATAAATTAAAATTCACACACATTAGTGAAAAAGCAGGAAAGGCGAGAGCGGCGTTTTTGTTTTCGTTCGATACAAAATATCAACCTGGAGGAACAGATACTATTGAAAATTGGAATAAATTATTGAAAAAAGATAATTTTAAACCAATTATGGAAAACGGGGGAAACACTAAACTTGAAGATATTAAAGAAATTCAAGATTTCAAAATGGATATTTTAGATGAACGTGGATTTGCGGAATTCAGTTCTATGGAAATCTCCAGGGCTGAAGCAGAAGAAATAAATGAAGAAGCTAAAAAGCGTTATATGAAACAAGGTCAATTCGAATATAGCGACTTGGGTATGATGAAAACTGGTGGAAAAATTGGAGATTTTGTATTTTTCAAAAGCGGTCGAGATAAAAACCAGGTTCGTGCAGGTAAAATTTACAGAGTGTTTAACGATGAAGTTGCTATTGTGAACGAATATGGACATGAATTAGTAGATAGAATGGATTTAGTTGAAAACCCTGCTAAAGTCGATAAAAACATGATGAAAATGTTTGAAAACGGTGGATCAGTCACAAAAGCAGAGTATGGTAAAATGTGTGGTTGTTAAAGAAGAAAAAAATTGTAATTTTGTTAAAAAGATAGTATGAAATTAAATTATGAAACCGAACTGGAAGAACACGATCTTTCGGTGAATGATTTACCGGCTGACGCTAAAACGGGAATCAAACAGATCAATCAAATTAAACGAGCTATTTCAATGCTCGAAAAAAAAGGTAAATCTCCAAGTGAGGAAACTTTGAATAAAATCAAAGCCATGGATAAATGGGTAACTTACGAAATTTATGATCTTTTAAATGAAACTGACGATAATGAAGAAGAAATTCCATTTGAAGCAGATGAGGTTGTAGAGGATATACAAGAACAAATCGAAGAATCAAATAAAACAAATGAAGTGGAAAACACACCAGTAGAAATAGACCCTAAAGGATTAGAAATAGAAATAGAGTTGAAACAATTGTTTGATGTTGGTAAAACCAAATTTGACATAGAAGAATTACAATCAAACGCTCCAATTAGTTACGATTTATTATTTGACACTTACGAACCGGACGAGCAAAACGGTATAGAAACTTCTCAATTTAAACTCATGGAAAAAACAGATGGGTTATTTTACATTTCAAAACAATAAATATGGTTACTAAATTCAATACATCAAAAAGCATGGCTTCAGGAACGAATACTGGAGGATCAAAATTATTTCTTTTTTTAGGATTAGCTGTAGGTGGTTTTTTACTTTATAAGTATGTTATAAAACCAAAATTAGACGCCAATAAAGATGAAGATAGTTGATAAATTACAAGAAAAAAAAATAAGAGTTTTATTTGCCTGTGTAGCCTTTTTAGGCGGATTTACCAGTATACTTTTATATAGTCAAAGACGTAGAAACGATAAAGAGCAAAAAGGAATTCTTAACATGGAGCGTGAAGTAAAATCGTTGCAATTGGAAGAATTAAAAATGCGTAAAGCAAAAAGAGAGGTTAATAATTAAATGTTTCGGTTCTTTTTTGTATGTTTGTGCAAACAACAAAATATACAAGTATGCAAAAAGAAAAATCATTGTGCCCATGTTGTGGTGCAAATCTAAACGGTAGAGACGAAAGGATTTCAAAAGGTATTATTGTAAATCTCGTTAAATTTCGTGAACAAGCTTTGAAAAGCATAATGCTTAGAAATTTAAATAAAGTGCATTTAGCTCAGGATTTAAATTTGACAAACAATCAATACAACAATTTTCAAAAATTGAGGTATCATGGATTGATAGCGCATTATAAAAATCCCATTACAAAAGAATACGAATCTGGTCATTGGCTTTTGACCAAGCGAGGGAATAGATTTGCAAAAAACGAAATTGCTATTTCAAAAAAAGTTGTGATCTGGAGAAATAAAATAGTTGAAAGATCAGAAGAAATTGTAAAAATGTCAGATGTTTGGAAAGATAAAGATGAACCTTTTTGGTACAAACATGATGATTTTGGTTTTGATTTTGAAGATGCTAATGATTACAAATCAGACGATGACCAGGACAATCAATTAGAATTATTTTAATTACTATTAGTTTAGAGAGATTTGATTAAACGTAGTAATAAGGTGCATCGAAAGTTGCGCCTTTTTTATTTTTCAATTTTCAAACAATTTACATTGGTGTACCAACGATTGTGTTTAAACCTGGATGAAACAAAAAATCTGATACAAATTTCATCACCTATTTTGTAATTGGTTTTTATGATTGATATTTTGTCTTTTTTGCATAAAACATTTACCGTTCGTTTGTTTTCATGACCAACATCGATTGTTACGCTAGAAAAATTATCAGCTTCGTTTATTTCTGATAACGAACCTTTTATTTTATTATAATATACTTGATCTGTTTTATGTATCGACATAATCAAAGGTACAAACTCATTTATAAAAATGTCATTGTATTTTTATGTACGCAAAATTTAATTATTTTTGTACAAACAGTATTTAAAAATGTCTAAAAAACAAGAATTAGAAACGTTACTGGGAAATATTCAAAAAGGATTGAAAAAATATTCAGTCCAGGATTTAAATGAAGCAATAGTTACATTTTTAAATAAAAAAAACGATAAGTCATTAGAAATAGAGCAAGTCATTAAAATCGTTTCAAAAGAATATAATGTTTCAAAAGCCACTTTGAAAAATAAAAATGCCAGGGGCAATTTACAAGAAGCTAAACAAATTGCATATTGTTTATTGCATTTCAATTTAGGTTTATCAATTAGGTATGTTGCAAATAACATATTTTTTTGTTGGCCTACATCAGTTGCTGTCGGAATTAAAAAATTCAAAAGCGCAGATAACAATCATATACAAGATAAAAGGTTTATCGATAAATACGAAAAGCTTCAAACTGAACTTATAAATGAAATTTGTAATTAAATAATATGAAAACATATATTAAAAAAGGCAACAAAAACTATAAAGAGCGAAAAATGCTTGATGAGTTAGAACCTATTTTAGCGGCAAAAAAAGAAAAAGATGAAAATTTTACTTTTACACAAGCAAGAAATTTTGAAGATTTAAAAACCCTTTACAGCAATCATGTTGTTGAAGATGTTTCTTCAGAAGACATATCAACCGAAATTGAATCAGAAAATATAGAAAAAGATAACAATATGGCGAAAACAGTAATAGAAAAAGATAATTCAGAAACTTCAACAAATTCTCAATTTATTGATCCTTTCAATCAAAAAGAACCAATTGTTAGAGATTATGTTTTTGGAGATCAAAGTTTGGAAAAAAATCCAGGTGAAAAAAACAACGATAAGTTTAGTAAAATGTCTTTTGACGAACCGCAATCGTTTCAGGAAGCTTTTATAATTCCAGATGATGAAGAATCTGAACCTGACGGTAAAACAGAAGCCAAAAGCGAAGGTGACAAAAAATCAAAAGAAACGTCTGAACCGATAAATCCTAAATGGGATGAAATGAAAGGATCGGTACAAAAAAAGAAAACTAAAAAATTCGCCAAGTATATCGTAGAAGCAGTATCTGTATTACAACAAAAAGGTTTTGTTTGGTTTGCAAATAAAGACATCAATGATGCCAAATTAAACGAATACGAGTTAAATGGAGAAATGGATTTGAGCTTGTTGGTTACATTAGGTGACGGGCAAGAGGTAACGGTAAAAGAATTTTTCCAGGCACAATGCATAAAAGCTGAACAGCTAAGCCATATTACTCCGGAACAAAAAGAGGACCTTACAGACAGCTTAACTGAGGTTTTGATGGAGCAAGGCGCAGGGCCAACGCCGACTCAAGAACTTATGCTCGTTGCTTTAACCATAATTGGAGGACAAGCGTTAACTTTAATGACATTGAAATCTGAAACGAATAGTTTATTGTCTCAATTAAGATCGATGGAAGGTGAAAGTGGTGGAAAAGAGTATCAAGAACCCTGGCATCAACAAGAAGAAGTTAAACAACCAGAACAACCAGAACAACCAGAACAACCAGGGCCAACAGAGCAATTAAAAGAAGAAGTTAAACCTGAACCTGAAGAAAAAGAGCAAATTGTAGAAACAAACAAACCTTTTGAAATAGGTGAAACTATAGAAACCAAAGAATGAGCGACATAGAAAAAGAAAATGAAAAAGATCAGCGTGAAGCCGGCATGATGGCCGTTACTGGTATTCAAGGTGTAGGAAAAACATATTTAAATATGTATATCATTAAAGATTACATAAAAGATAAATTTTACAATAAAGTAAAAGGTCGAAAATGTTTAATCATGGATACAAATGGTGAATACACAAAATCTCAATTTACCTTAAACGACATTGATAATGTTGATCCGAAAAGATTATCGGTAAAAGACGTAGCTCAATGGTGCAGAACACCTGGGGGAGAAGTAAGGCGAATTGATGCTAAAAACATTGGTTTAGAAGAAAAAATAAAAATTCTTGAATATTTACTTGAACACTATAGAAACGGTATGTTGGTTCTCGAAGATATAAATACTTACATTCTGAATGTAACTCACATGAAAGAATTGGTAGGTGGTATTGTGAATTTACGTCATAGAGCTGTAGATGTTTTAATTTCATATCAATCAGCAAGAGCGGTAGAACCAAGAATCTGGCAAAACGCTAGATGGGTTAGAATGCATTACCAGGCGGATAATGTAAACGACATAAAAGGTAAATTACCAAACGTACCGATGTATAAATTAGCTCAAATATTGGTGAACAATAGATATTTCAATGGAGATAAACGATTTTACGTTTATGTTTTCAATTTTGCAAATAAAATATCTGGAAAATTCACAAAAGAAGAATTTAAAACCGCAACAAAACAATTTTTAAATTCAAATAAAAAAGAAATTAAAGAATTTCAATCTATGTATGATGTAAAAGGTGCGGACGATGCTTTATCAAAATTATCAGATCAATATGTTGAAATGTATTACGGAAACGAAAATTAAAATTAAAATTATGTACACACTGGAAACCTTTTGGCTTATTTTTAAAATTGTTTGGTGGTCATCTCTCATCTTGATTTTTGCCAGATCAGATTATTATATAATTAAAAATGAAATGTTAAAAAGCTTTTATCCCAATATGTCAAGAGGATGTTTTCATGTTTTGATTTTGCTTTTTATTCTACCTATTACTTTACCCTTTACTCTGGCAAATATTTTTCATAGATGGTTATAGAAGAAGAGTTAAGTTTTCAAAAAAACAGAATAACGCAACTTCAATTGTATTATGAAATTTTATGTATAAAAATTTATTACGAAAAATATAAAGTTTGCGAAAATGATTACTTATCAAATGAAAATGATTTAAATGTTTTTAAAGCACAAACTCAATTAAATAAAATCGAAGAAACATTAAATTATTTGAAAATAGAATTTCAAACCACAATGGAATATTATATCGACATAAAAAATAAAGAATATGAACAAGAAATCAACCGGGGGTAAGAATGAAATTGCCATTTTAATTTTAACTCATAATTCACCTATTGAAACGGCTTATTTTTTAGACAACATTATTTGTAATACACAAAGCCCCTACAGACTTCATATATTCGACTATCAATCAGAATTGAGTCCAATGAAAGATATGTTGATGAAAGCAGTCACGGACAACAACGGCTATTACAAGCATTTTACTGAAGAACTTTCAAAAGCTGAAATATACAATGAAATGTTAAAAACTGTTTATCAAGACTACGCTGTAATTGTACCGATAAATTTTTTAGTTAATAAAAATTGGCTGACGGATTTAAAATATAATTATGCAGCAGTAAAAAATTCAGGAGCTGTAGGTATTTTATCAAATCATAAAAAAGCATATTTAAGCGCCGAAGTTTATCAAAATGATCTTAAAAAAGAAGATGAAATGAAAACTATTTGGGTAAATTCTACCAACATGAATAACGATTTAATTTTTTTCAAGTCAGATCGAATTAAAGAAGTGGGAGAATTTGACACCAGGTTGAAATATGAAGGACTGGAAAAAGCGGAATGGAGTTATAGATTTTTAGGTAATGGTTATTCAAATTTTTGCATTACGAAAAATACGGTGATTTCTTATGAAATAGATAATCAATTTTTGTTTCCGAAAATATCAGATCAAGCGAAAAAAGAATTGAAAGAACAAATGAAAATAATGTATAAAGTAAAACAATTTAAAAAATGATACGACCAGAAGAAAAAAACGTACCTAAAATTTTATTAGAATTTCTTGTTTATGGAACTGAAGATAAAAAACCGCAAGTAACTAGAATTTTAGATGAATTGCAAAAACAACAAAGTGAAACAAGGGCGGCAGCAAAACGTATGCGAATTTTATGGTATATGGATAAAGGCGAAATGACTGATGAAGAAAAAAAATCTTGGTTTCTGGAAAATAAAAAATGTAAATATCATATTTTCATTGATCCTGGATTTATTATCCCTAAAAATTACGTCAAAGATTGTTTGACAAAAATAAGACTGTGCGAAAACAGCATTAAAAACTTGAAAGGTTATGGGATTTTGATTTCCGAAAACAAAAAATCGCAAGAATCATATGCAGAGGTAATTGAGGATTAAAATCTTTTTGTACCAAAATGTACATCAAATCACCTGATTTTAAACATTTATAAATAATAATTATAAAATTCGTACAATTTCCAGTTTATTTACATCACATCATTATTTGTATTTTTAGAGAGTATTTAAAATAAAATCAAGTAAGATGAATGATATTTTTTCAAAAACGAGTATTAAACCATTCGTGATCTCGCTTTCAGCCATTATGGTTGGGTTAGCATTTCATCAAATGTATGTAGCGCCTCGGATTTCTGAATTTAGAAAGAAGTAGGTCTACTAATTTATTGCTAATGCAGGGGTGAATATGAGAATAATGAACTCCTTATTGTAAGTAAGAAATACGCCCTCTCTTAATAGAGAGTTCGCCTTGAGTAAACATTCAGTAAAAGACATTTTTAATGTCAATCATCATTCGATAATTAACTAAAGTCAAATGTTTAAAATATAGAAATTGTGAATAAAGTAGAACGAGAACTATATGGATACGTTAATGGAACTGAGCTAATGTCAGGATTCGACTCATATGATGATGATTTAGAAGGAGATATGTCTTCTTTTGATGATGATGATATGTCGTATTTTGATGATGCAGACATGAGTTATGCTGGTGGAACCGGATCAAGACCTGGTCCTAACCAATCAACTGGTGTTTCAGACCCATACGTTATTCAATATGTAAACACTACGGCGGGTAACCTTACAGCTGTCATCTTCGGATACAACGATTTTTTCGGAGCAGCGAATTTCGGTAACCCTGCAGGTATTACAATTACTAACCTTCAAGGAGGAACTTACGGTAGACTGATTGCACAATCCAACAACAAATTTTTCAAAATTGGTAAATGGAGATTTCAATCATCTACTGCTAGTCAGTTGCAACAAACGATGACATTATTTCATGTAGATGCGAACGGTAAGCAATATAGCACACCGCTAAACTTATCTATCATGAGAGATGCATACCAGCAACAGGCTGACATCATAGACGTTACTAAGTTGGTTACCGTGGATGGGAACACTTTCGCAAATATCACTCTAATCGCAAATGCTACATTGGTTATATCAATGTTCCCAGTTGCTGTATTTAGTGGTAAAGCAAGATTAAATGGTGGGCAAGCGCTGAACACAGCAAGAGCTCCTCGTTTATCTGGAAAGAATGTTGCTCCGGTAATTATCCAAACAACGCAAGATGTTAGGGGAATCACCAAAGGGTAGTAATAAGATCACCAAATAGTGAAATTAAAGGGCGGAACGGGAGTGTTCTCGCCCTTTTTTTGATAAAAAAACATGAAGAGAAACAGCAGACATAAAGCTAAAAAGCGAGAAATAACCTTGATGACGGTGTTGGCGAATGAAGCCACAAATAAGTCTCAAGCCATTTTGCAAAAATATAATCAGTCAAAAGCTCAAAGTTATCAAGAGCTTGAAATGAAGTTGGCCGAATTGTATTTTAAGCCAAAAATGGACAAGGTGTTGCTGGAAAAAGAATTAGCGGAAATTCATCCACATAAAGAATGGATGATCCGTACACTAGAATTAGGAACCAAACCTGACTTGGAAAAATACGAACTCAAAACAGTAAAAAATTCTCCAGGTAAAAAAATAACAACAGAATGTATAGATGAAAAATGCGAAGATGATAATTGTGCAATTCATGGAAGTGAAAAAACTTCCAGCTTTACAGGATCACAACAATCGAATTCTCAATCTTTACGTTCAAACATAGAAATAATTGGCCTGGTTGGAGTCGTAGGACTTTTAGGTTTGACATTTATTATAGTATCTAAAAATTTAAAATAGCAATGGTAAACGCATTATTAAAAGAAGACGCTTTTGTTTTAGTTCCCAATAAAGAACATAAAAACTTTACACAAACCAGGCAAGTGGTCCCAAAAGGAACTGAAATTGTAGGTTCATTTAAAAGTATAAGAGGTAAAAGAAGAGGCGAAGATTTTAGTTACAGGGTATTTATCACTGATAAAGGAGAAATAATTTATTCAAATAAAATAGAAGAACAAATGAAGCCAACAGAAGTGTTTTTAGGTGCGGATTCAAAAAAATCGGCAACAACTGTAGATTTAGTTCCAGCTGAAACGTTTAAGTCATCTCGACTAATTGGTTTAGTTGCTGGAGGTGTCGGAGCGTATTTATATTGCAAAAATAGAAAGCTAGACAAAGGCAAATGCAAAAAATTAGCCATGGTAGGCGCTGTTTTAGGATATGCCGCTGTATATGCATTTGACAAAACAAATTCAGTAACAGTAACTCAAAATAGATAAAATGGACGGAACGAGAATAGTAACATTAGGTTCAGGCCAAAGCAATTCATCAGCGTCCCCTCAATTTGCATCATTTGAAGAAGCGTTTGGGGATTATTCTGAATTATTGGGGAAAAAAGCCAGAGCAAGACGTTCAAAAAGAAAAGCGTCTAGAAGAGAAGATAGAGCGGAAAAGCGAACTGCAAGACGGACTGGAAGAAATGAAAATAAGGCAGAAAGAGTTGCAATGCGTGACGAGCGTAAAAGAAACAAAGCTGATACTCGTCAAACCAGACGTACTGAAAGAAAAACCGCAAGACAAGATATGCGTTTAGAAAGACGTAGTAATCGACAACAAAAAAGAGCGGATATGAAAGCAGAACGTCAAGCCAGACGTATGCAGAATCGTATGGAGCGTAAAGCTCAAAAGCAAGCTCGTAAAGACCTGGAAGCGGAAAGAGAAAGAGAAAGAGAAGATGTAGCAATGGAATCATATGAAGATCAAGGATATGATGACGGCTATGATGAAGAAGGCTATGACGATGGTGGTTATGATGATGGTGGTTATGACGATGGTTATGACGATACTGGATATGACGATGATGGTTATGACGATACTGGATATGATGATTATGATCCTTCTGATCCTTATAACGATGAAAATTCTTACAACCCATATGCTGATACAGAAAACTCTCAATCATATGGTGAATATGATACTGGAGGTGGTGGTTCATACAACGACCCTTACGGTGACGAAGAAACATATTATGAAGATGATGGGCAAGGTGATTTTTGGGAAAACGATGAATTTTACGGTTCAGGAAGTGGCGGAGATTATTATCCGGCATCGGGACCAGAAGATGATTTCGATTATGATGTAGATTACGGATTTGACGGAAGTGTTGATGAAGTTATTGAAACAGGTCCTTCGTCATTTGACGGCCCTGGACAAGATGGATTATTCGTTAAAGAAATGATTGATGGCGAAGGTATGGGAGAATACGGAACGTCAGGTGGCGGGTCTTACGTTAATCAAGCTGCGCTTCAAGGACTTCAAAAAACAGCCGATAAAATCGAATGGAATAAAGAAAATATTCAAAAATTTGAATCGAATAGTTCTTATTTAGGTTTTAGCGGGAGTCGAGATTCTGAAATGACAGAATGTAACAATCGTATGTGTGAACTGAAAGAACAAATGAGGTCGTTTGTTAATTTTGAAAAAGATAGCGAATACATGGGCGCTGATGGATCGTATAAAAAAATACCTTCTAAACGTGCGATTATGTCTCGAATGAAGGCTGTATCTAAAGCAAAGCGTAAAGCAAGAGCGAAACGTCCGTCAATGAAAGCCATGATGCAAAAAAGAAAAGGAAGGCCTTCTAATCAAGCTTTAACGCCAAATATTGCAAGACGTAAACGCAAAATGCAAATTCAAAGTCAACGAAGCGCTCCTGCGAGAAGAAAAAAACCAAATCTTTTAATTAAAGGCGCCGTGCCAGAACAAAGAGGTATGAAAGGTAAACGCATAGCTCCAGGTACTGCAACTAAAGTTGAAATGGGATTGAGTCCTGAAATTCAAGATCAAAAAATAAGAATTCCGGCACGTTCTAATTTTTCGAACGCAGATGGAAGTAAAGTTAAAGTTGCATTATCATCTGTTCCTTGGAAAGAAATAGGTATAGGTACGGTCGTTGCTGTTGCTGGAATAGTTATTTACAAACAATTGAATAAATGAAAAAAATATTCAATAGAGATAATTTGATATTAGTGTCTTATGCTGGAATTGCATTAGCTTACGGCGCTTTGTTTGTGGTTAAATTTAAACAAATGAGACGATAAATGAGAACTGGACTTCATGAAGACGAATTAACCGAATATGTTTTGGATGAAAATATCCCCAAAGCAAATAATTTGCTTATGCGAAATTTAGGTAAAACTATTATTTCAAATAAGTCGGACTTTATTGATTTGTTAAATGAAAACGGAATTGAAGCAGACGTTTCTATGCCTCCAGGGCAATTGATTGAATTGTTTATTAACAATACGTCTAATAAAGATTTATTGATTGGAGCATCGTTGTTAATCGAATTGAATAAAAGAAAAATAGGTTTTGACGGCGAACATCATGTAAATGATTCAAACGTAAAAACAGGGGTTGCTGTAATGGATAGTTATTTTAATGATTCTGTTCCGCAAGAAAACTATTCTTATATAGCACCATTTTTAATAGGCGCATTAGCAAAAGGAGCTGGTAAATTATTGAATAGAAAAAGACGATCTGGGAAAAATAAAAGATCGGCTAATGACGAAATGAGAAAATTGGCCGAATTTAAAATGAGGCAAGAAGCATTATATCGTCAAAAATTAGAATTAGAGCGACAACAAAAAATCGCCAAAGAGAAAAAAGAAAAACGAAAAAGAACAAACACAATTATTATCGCATCGTCACTTGTTGTGACGCTAATTGTCGGTATTGTTGTGGCTAAAAAATATAGTTGATGAAAAAATTGATTACATATGCTATAGCGGGAGGTGCTATTTATTATTTCTGGAACAAGTATAACGAAACAAAAAACAAACAAGTTTCTAAACTTAAAAACTAATTAAAAATGGCGTTAAAAAGTTACATATTAACAAGGGATTTTAAATCCCCATACGTTACAGCAACTGGATTGCCCCATAACCCGTCTGCAATAAAATTTAAACAATTTAGAAAAGGCGAAGTAGTTAATGGGGAAATGAAACACGCTAATAACAGACCTGCGTTTGTTTTAGTAAATGGTGTTTTAGTTGTACCGCTAGACGTGGTTAAAGAATTGATTACAAAAGATGTAGTCAGTCATGCGGATGGAGAAGGTAGCGTTAAAGATAAAGCTCCAAAATTGACTTTAAAAAAATCAAAAACTGGAAACAACAATCCAAAAGTTAAATATGTAGATGCAGGTTTAATAGGTGCAATTGTTGGTTTCGGTGGTGTATATTTCGCAGAACATCAAGGTTTTATTTCTGAACCTAATAATAAATTTAGATTATATGGTGCTGTTGCCGGTGCGGCATTAGCCATGTATGTTATTTATAGAAAATCTACAGAAACAAAAGTTAAAGTAAATAAAGACTAATAATAAAAAAATGAAAGTAACAACCTCTCACAATAATCCAATTTTGTCCGAAAAACAATATTTAGACAATGAATGGCAAACCGAATGGACATCGAATGCTTCTGGAAATTCAGAGTCTCCGACAGACGGGCCTGAAACCGATGCACAATTTAAAGCTGAAATGGCGCAAGGTGAAGGCGAAGGTGAATTTTGGACGTCCGGTGGTGGTTCTTATTTAGGAATCGATGGCCCGGAATCTGATGAACAGTTTAAACGAGAAATGGCTGAAGGCGAAGGCGAAAACGAATACTATACAGCTGGAGGCGGTTCTTATGCAGGAATCGATGGTGCCGAATCAGATGCACAATTCAGAGCAGAAATGATTCAAGGAGAAGGTATGGGAGAATTTGATACTGCCGGTGGTGGTTCTTATTTAGGCGCTGATGGTGTTGTCGATAATTTTGCAGCGAAAGTTGTTAGAGATGGTAATATTACGGTTAAAACAGACAATCCAGTATATCAGGACACAGAGCTTCAAGCGGATCAATTTATGTCAAACTTTTTTGAAGAAGATTCAGACTTTTTAGGAAGTAAAGCTAACAGAAGAGCTAGACGAAATGTTCGAAAAGGAAGAGGTAGTAAAAGAAATACTAAAAGCAGACGTTCAAGTGGTGAACCAAGAAAACGAGGCGGTAAACTAAAAGGCTTTTTAGGTAAAGTAGGTAATTTTGCTAAAGACTCTGGATTATTAGATTACGGAAATCAAAAACTTCAAGAGAGATTAAATCCAGGTAGAGGAGGCCAAATGGAACCAGACCCAACTTTAGAAATGGACCCAGGCTTACAAATGGACCCAGGTTTAACAAATGACGATGATGAAGGTATGTCAACTACTACAAAAATTGCTATTGGTGTAGGCGTTATAGCGTTGGGTGTTGGCGGATACTTTTTATATAAAAAAATGGGTAAAGGTAAATCAAAATCCAAAAAATAAAGTATATATGTGATTAGTTGAGTTACTAATTACTATTTTAAAATGCTAAAAAAAAGAAAATGGCTAAGAAACAAATTAAAGGTGGTTTAATAACAATTACCGATGAAACTGTAAAGGTTGATACTGATTTAGAAGTAACAGTTACGGAAGACCAAATAAATAATGCATCCAATCAAAATATCTATTTAGAGTTGGATTTGACTACAGCCGAAGCAAAAGCTGTTAATATAATTTTGCCAGAAATTACAACTTTAAAAGGACAATTAGGTTTTTGTATTTGGATAAATGACAAAGGCGGTACAAGTGGAATAGCCAGTTTAACAGTAACTTGTTCTGGTGCTGATACGACATCTGGACAAACTTCAGTTACATTAAATAGCAAAGGGTCTGGTATTTTACTTTCTCCAGTAGGAAATTCTTCATGGGGTACTTTTTACACTCAAAACGTTTCAAGCAAGTTAGCGGATGTTGGTTCGGATGAGAAAATTTCTTTATTCAAACCTAAAGCTTAAATTAAAAGATAAATACAAATCGTGCAAACTGTAAAGATTGATAAATAATGATTAAAACGTTTATAGAAAGCGAAAATAAAAAATTCAGTATTTCTGTTCAATTAAAAGTGAGCGGCGAAAAACGATTGCGTATAGTTTTAGAGGACACAGGTAAGCCGAATAGCAAATATGCGGATCGCACAATTAACGTAAAAGAAAGTCGTTCAATTTATTTTAATTTTCCTGTTTCTCCAAAACAATTGACGTTAACTGTAACCAATTTAGCCCAGGTCAATGACCAGGACATTCAGGTGACGACAATTTTAACTCCTTTAAGAAGTTATAATATTTGGATTGACGAAGCAACTGAATCTTTTTTAAAATTATCCATACCATTTGCTCAAGTCTGCGGTTTTGAAGAAGGTAGTCCTAATGGACGAATTTTTACAAATAAAAAGTTGAGCTATAAAATTAAATATTACGATATAATAAGAGATCATAAAACCGGTCAGGTTATGAATACACCGGCAAGAATAGGTCATCAAACTGGAAATATCGAAATAGCAAAAGATAAATTTGATAAATATACGGTACCAATGCGTATGATGATTTTGTTACATGAATATTCTCATGTTTTTAGAAATCCCAAAATAGGTTTGCCTATTGATGATGAAGTGGGCGCTGATATTAACGCTTTGTATATATATTTAGGAATGGGTTGGAGTAAAATAGATGCGATTTGTGTTTACGCAAATGTATTTTTAAAGGCTCAAACACAAGGTAATGTACAAAGAATGCGTAAAATAATGGATTACATAGCTAAATTTGAAAATCAAGATTTCGCATATAGAAAAACAGGATAAATTGAATAAACCGTTAGGCTCACATATCGATAATGACAAAACAGTAGTAAATCTGTTTCCGGATCAGAATTTGTCTGATTTTGATAAGGATAATTACGACTATGATTTTGATGAAGCCATGAATGATATGGATTTTTCAGAAGTGCGGGGTTCAGATTTTAAAAAATCGTTTTCAAATGTAAAACGAAAAATGAATCAAACCAAACTATCTGGTGTTGTGGTTCCAAATGATAGAGAAGTTATAATAGAAGGTCGAGGTTCAAATTCCGACCTGGATGAATCTATAATAAGTCGAGATGCTAAAAAAACATTAAATCGCAAACCTACATATATCAATAATCAATCTAAAAATATTGCCAGATCAAAACAATTAAGAAGTGAAAATTCAGATGCCGAAACAAGATTGGCTGGAGTAATTGTTGGTAATGACAGAGAAGTGGTTGTAGAGGGTCGTGGCGCTGAATCTGATGAAATGGTATCAGATATTCCTGAATTGATACCTGATAAGCCCGTAAAGCCTTTTGAAACCGAATCAACGAGAATAGTTGAAGGTATTCCGATTAAAGAAAAAACTACAGCAACATTAGAGGGTAGAAAAGGTAAAAAAATAAAAGACATTATCGTTCCTGGTGAACGTGAAGTCATTGTAAAAGGTGTTTCAGATTTTATAATAAGTCAAGGAAATTCAGAAATCAAAAACATCGGCTATCATAAAGGGAAAAAGTTAAAAGAATTAGTTTTGACATTTAATAACAATTCTGGAAATGATTTTGAGCTGGCGATTTTTGATCCTTCAGCACCTTTAGATTATTTAGTTTCTACATCATTGAATTTAAACAACAAAATCGAAGTCGGCGGTGGTGCCGGAATCAGTTACTCTGATGTTTTATTCAATATTTTAGGAAATCCTACATTTATTCCGAATTGTCAATTTATTTTTACTGGTCCTAATTTATTAGCACAAAGAAATGAAGTTTTAAAAAGTCAATCAAAGTCTATTGACGGATTCAATTACATTGAACCATTAAATTTAGATTTACAAATTGATACATTCCAGGTAGCAGGGGACATTGTTTATTTTGATATTAGTAACAAAATGAATAGGCCGTTTATTCCAGATGGAATGGATGTTTTAAATTATAAAGTATTAAAAGGTAATTCTGTGACCATGTGTTTTTACTATCAACAAATATCGTTGAAAAAAGTATTTTTCCCAGAAGCAAGAAACCCTAAAATACAATTACCTAATCAAGGATAATGGCTACGTTTAAAACAAAATATCCAAATAATAGTCGTGAGGTTTCGGGCACGCCTACTATTTTTGCAGATGACGTTAGTTTGTTGTGTAAAACCTCTTTAGGTGCTGTCACTATAAATTTATTAGAAATTCCAGATAATCATTGGAATACATTATACAAACTGTATATAACAGATTTAGATAATAATGCAGCAACTAATAATATAACCATAAACGCCGGTATTGGTCAAACAATAAACAATCAAGCTAGTTACACTATATCTACAAACAACGGAGGTGTAGTCGTTCGTATTTTAAGTAATGGAGAATTCATAGTATTAGATAGCGTTACATCGGCATCAAGTGGTTATGACCAAATTCAAGACGAAGGTGTAAATTTAACCAAACGCACGATATTAAATTTTATTGGTTCAGGGGTTTCGGCTGTTGATGATCCTGGAAATTTAAGAACAAACGTTACAATAAGCGGTTTGGGTATTATTGACATAACTCACGCTAATTTACTTGCTTTATCGGTTGCAGGCACAATAGTGGAAGGTCAATTGTATCGTGTAACAGACCCAACTTACGCTTATAATTTAATTGTAACTGGTATTTCAAGTACAGAGGTTTCTGTAGATTGTAAAGCCAAATGGTTAGTAACTGATTATCAAGGAGTGGGTAATTATACTACGGTCCCATCTTTTAACACAACTTTAGGTGTTTGGAATACAACATTGGCTGTTGTATTAGGAGATGTTTGTATTTGGAACAATACACATTATGTAAATATTTCTGGGGTCAATGCTACAACTACACCAGATGTAGATGCGGCTAACTGGACTGTGTTAGCGAAAACTATTACAAATGGTTTTGTTTTAGAAGTGGAATTTGGAATTTACGATTTCGCCAACAATTTAATTACCAGAAGATTTGACCAGCGTTTTAATGACATTGAATATAATGCTGATAAAGGAGTTTTACTATGGCAATGGTTTCCGTTTGGAAGTAATAAAGTTTCTTATAATAGATTCATTGGAAGTGCAACAAGCTGTGTTGGAATAGCAAATGGTTTAGGGGGAATTTCCAGTAAAATAAAAGACAATGTTGTTAGAGGTACTATTTTAAGTACATATTTACCATCAGCAAACGCAAATATATTAGTAGAAGATAATTCCGTGGGTAAAAACGGAACATTAGCTTTTGGTGGTAGAATAGCAAATAGTATGACATTCAAATCTAATGTTATTGAAGGAAATTTACGGATTGTAGGTATTGGCTTCACTACGGTAAACGTAAATGTACAATTCAATCAAATATTTCCTGGTGCATCTTTTCAAATATCAACTTTTTCTGGTGCGTTCAGCTTAACGGTGAATGCTAATGTGGCACAAAATTCTGCTTCTTTAATTATTTCAAATATAATTGCTACAGCCGATGTAGCAATTGAAAATAATATACATCAAAACGGTAGTATAACTATTGCAACATTAAGAAGCCCGGCTACATGGTCTGGAAATAAAATAAATTTTCCAACAGCTATTGCTGAAAATTTAGGAACACTACAAGATAATACTTCTCAGGGAGGGTTTAATTCAGTAGTACAAAATACTGTAGTTTCTACTTTGCGTAAAACTTTAGATATGACTAATGCATCAGATTACAACCCTGGTACACAAACTTTATTGTTAGGAACGAATAGAATAATTGGTGAATATCGAATTACAAATGCAACTGGAAATACCATTACAAAAATAAATGGTGGCCCTTATGAAACCCCATTTAAAATAATTATGGCCAATGCCGCACCAACAGCGCCCGCTGTACTTTTAAACAATACGGCAATGGCTGTCGCAACTACGGATGATTTAGTTTTTAATAGCTCTTTGACTTCCAATTTACAATTGGATATGTTCGCTGTAAGCGGAGAGAGTACAACTTTTTCCAGGGGTAATGGCACCGGGGCGCCTACAGGACCACAATTTGTAATAGAACAACAAACTTTTGCATAAATAATAAATGATGAAAAAATATACAGGTATATTTAAAAAGAAAGAATATTGGATCGGAGTAGTTGCAGGAATGATAATAGCTTCAGGTATTGGGTATTTTATGAAAAAAAATAAATAATATGAATGATTTAAATAAAATAGGTTCATCAGCGGCAAGCGGTGTCAAGAACGTAGGATCAGCAGCGGGAGGTGCTGCGAAAAATATTGCGAATCAAGGATGGAAAGCAATTCCCGTGCCTGTGAAAGGTGTTTTGCTTGTAGCTATAGCATACTGGGCATATAAATTCGCAGCAGGCGCTATCGCAAAAAGCAGGTTGAGTGCAGAAGGAAGAGATCAAGCTCAAGAAGTGGATGGCTGGAATCAAAGTTTTATCAACGATAATTCTACCGCAGCAGCAACAATGAATGGCGCTCAAATGAAAGCGGCGTCCAATGCGATATTTACCGCAATGGATGGTTATGGTACAGATGAAACTACCATTTACAATCAAATGTCTAAAGTTAAAAATAATGCAGATTATTCTGGATTGAGTTTAGCCTGGGGTAGACGTACTATTTCAAGTGGTCGATGGAATCCAGCGCCGGATTTGAAAAACGCTACGTTAATTCAAGCTATTTCAGATGAACTTGGAAGTGGCGCAAAAATAAAAATAAATAAGATTTTATCATCAGCCGGTGTTAGATACAGGGTGTGATAATTATAAACAAACAAATAAATTAAATTAAATTAAAAAAGCGAGTAATGATGAAAAATGCAAGTGTACAATCAGCTGTAAAAATAGCGACAGTAGCTGGGTCGGCAATTTTAGTAGTTAATTCAGTAATGAAATTAACAAAAGTAAGTGACGTTAAAGGTGCTTTGATGCCAGTCGTATCTATTTTAGTAGGTGCAGCAGCATTTAAATATGCAACAGCAAAGGGACCAGTTCTTAAAGCTTAAGAACAAATAATAATAAACTAATAAATAATTTTTAAAAAACAAAAAAATGGCAGTAGTAGA
>TARA_R110001632_G_scaffold214612_3_pt1 | contig 18544 bp, 15 predicted proteins | sample TARA_R110001632 | Tara Oceans TARA_R110001632 (sample SAMEA4398266) | marine metagenome | biome: Polar Biome; feature: [SRF] surface water layer (ENVO:00010504); material: water (ENVO:00002006), including particulate matter (ENVO:01000060) such as... | depth 5 m
CTTCCTTGGAGGGAATAGCTGTCTGTTTTCGCTAGCGCTAGATTGTCTGTGGTTGATTTTGCTCGTGGAGCTGTTTGGAGTAGATGAAGACTAGGTGCTATTTTTCATCTGCCCCCTAATTCACAAACTCTAAATTGCAGCATAAATAAACCCTGAAACCAGAAAACCCAAAAATAACAAAGCTTGTAAAATAGCAAAGAAACTTTGTCTGTTAATCATTGATATAGGTATCAGGTAACCTATTTGTGGATTTTCTTGGTGCTTATTTATTATGCGCATAGCAAACCACTTAACTATTTGTGGTTGAGGTTTAAAAAATTCCTCTAATACTCTTTCAATACGAATACCGGTTTCGAGTGTTATACCCCAAAAGCTTGCTCCGTCATTTATTTCTTCTTTCTCTTTTTCATATTCTTCTAAATGAACTGAAAATGTTTCACGTATTGCACCACCGACTTTAATTCCAATTTGGAGTCTTACTGCATATATTTTTGAAATGAAGCCAGACATACATGAAAGACAAAGAAATGCACCACAAACTAGAAATCCAGTTGTAGTAATTAAAGGCACTAATTTGTCTGAATTGGCAATTAAAAAAGATGCTATTGCTGCCGTTCCTACCAGAAGCCAGGTGGAGAATTGCTCGATCGGCTCACTAGATTTCGAACCTGCCTCGAACATAGACGACACAATAGCATTCTCTGTATTTTCTCGAGCAAGCCGATTCCACTCTCTTAAAGGCTCTGTTCTTGGATCATCATTCATAAGCAATTTAACAACTTAACAATACGCATGCGCGTTACTTGAATCATTCACAGCGCATTGCGTAAGCGCCAAGAATTCCTATTCCTTGATACTAAAAGACTTTCTCGTTTCCTACCAGACCAAACAACAACTAAAGCCCACTTAAGTAGGCTTGCTTTTGTTGACTGGAAAGGCTTGTCGTTTAGAAGTCTACAAAGTTGCGTTGGGCGTAGTCTTTTACGCGGGTGATGTTGTCGTTTACCCAGTCTGGTGTTTGCAGTCGTGCTATTTGCTGTTGGTACATGCGGACGGCTTGGATTAGGTCGATGAGTTCTTTTGAGGGAACGACGACGGGGTCGCTTTGTATCTGCATGGATTTGACGATGTTGTTGAGCAGTTGGTATTTGTCGGTTTAAGCTAGCGCTAGGTTGTCTGTGGTGGCGGGAAGTTGTTTTTGCTCGTTGAGCTGTTTTTCCATTTGGTTGAAGGCGTTGATGTAGGCTTCTTTGAATTGGGCGGCTTTGGTGCCGGTGAAGCCCATGGCGAGGAATACGAAGCCGTCGCGGGTGATGCGATACGCTCGATCTTGGCGTGTTGCGCCCTTGCCTACTTCCACATCAATTATCATCTCCTCAAAATTGAGGGCATGAAACTCTGCACTGCATTCAAGGCTTTCTATCTTGCGTAAAAGGTTGTCATGGCGCTTATGAAAGCACTTGGCAAGATCAGTTGAGGTGGTGGTGATTTGATCGTTAGTGATTTGTACAACGGGAGCGTCATTGCTCGAGGTTTGAGTAGCCATGTGTGGCCTCCTTCTGTTAAAGCATTAATTGCCCCCTTAACGCCAATTAAGGTGGGCAAGCCATACGGGTTGGCGTACCAGTAACAGAGCTGGCGCGTCCGAAGACGCCCCGCACAGCTTACCCATAACAAGAAAGCTATACGCCAGACATAAAAAAACCGCATTACGCGGCATTCATATCCGCTGTTAATCGGAACGCCAATCCCGAGCACTGGAATTTGCCAGTGCAAGGAGAATGTTAGATCAAGATGCAGGTGGGGTCAATGATGGAAGCTTACACAAATCCTGCCAAACACTATAATTAACGATACTAATAGCTAACCATCCTTAATGAGTTCTTCAATTGAATCAATCAAGGACAAAAGCTATACTCCATCTACCCTTTAGCGTTAAGACGATTATTTGTCTAGTCGGGCGATACGCCAGACTCAAACTTATTGTGGAACAATTCCGGTTGCGGTGAAAAGTCTTTTTCGCGCCGCCCCGTCTTCGTTCCTCAGCCACTGCGGCGCGAAAAAGACTTTCCACCGCTTCCTTTAGTAAAGGGTAATATAAGCTAAATACACTATGCAAAAACTGTACTCGAAACTACAACATGAGCTAAGTGAAAAAAACCTCTCTAGAGAGATAATAGAGAGGTTTTCCTCAACTGCACCTAACCGGTATAAAGTGTACACAATACCTAAACGTACATCAGGAAAACGTGTCATAGCTCATCCATCAAGAGAACTAAAGTCTTATCAAAGAGCACTAATTAGAATATTGCAGGAACAATTACCCCAGCATAAAGCATCATACGCTTATAAACCAAAATGTAGTATTCGCGAAAATGCACTAATGCATTCTAAGAATAAGTTTTTGCTGAAAATGGATTTTAATGATTTCTTCAACAGTATAACTCCAAGTATTTTCTTGGAAAATACAAAAAAATCTGACATTATTTTTTCTGATGCAGAAAAGAGGTTACTTACTAATTTATTGTTTTGGAATAAAACCAAATCATTTGATTCAAAATTGGTACTTAGTGTCGGTGCACCAAGCTCACCAATCATATCAAATTTTATAATGTTCAAATTTGATGAAATCATTTATCAGCACTGCATAGAAAAAAAAATTACTTACACAAGATATGCTGACGATTTAACATTCTCTACTAATTTAAAAAATGAATTATTTATTTTACCCACATTTATAAAGCATATACTTGGCGAAGCGTTTGATCACAAAATAACCATAAACGAATCTAAAACGATATTTTCCTCCAAAGCTCACAATAGACATGTGACTGGAATCACTATTACAAACGATGGTGGAATCTCAATTGGTAGAGAGCGAAAAAGAATGATTTCGGTTATGATTCATAAATACTCGATAAATAAATTACCAGAATCAGACTTTAACTACCTGAGAGGATTGCTATCATTCTCTAATCATATTGAACCTAACTTCACACTAAGATTGAAAAAAAAATATGGTATAGAAATATTAAATAATATTTCAAAAGGAAAAAATCATGAATAAAGAATTTAGTCATGAAAAGTCCATTCGTGCTTTAGAAAAAAATGCAAAAAATGGGAATTTCTACTCTGCTCTAGAGCTTTCGTCAAACTACGAAAAAGGTAAATTTGTAGATAAAGACATTGAAAATTCAGAAAAATATAAAAGAGTAGCATACGATATTTTTAAAGAACAAAACCTGAAGCTTAAAAAAATAAAAATCAACAATTTTCGATTATTCAATGAAATCTCTATTAACAACTTTGACGACAATTTAAATATCTTTATCGGTAACAATGGTGCTGGCAAAACAACAATATTAGATGCAATTGAGTTATCTCTAAGCTGGCTAAGTATAAGTATAAATAAAAATGGTGGTTCAGGTGGTTATATAGAGGAATCAGATATTAATTTTTATACCTTAGTTCCGTTTAGCACAGTAACATCATTCATCGAAATAAACTCGAAAATTAAGGCATCCCTTGAATTATCACAGTCTAAAACTGGCAAAACAAAAATAAAAAATAAACTCAATGAGTTTAAGTCAGTTGGTGATTTTTATAAAACGGCGAATGATTTTGATGAGAACTTCAATATGCCTTTATTGTCATATTATAACATTATGCGTTCTTATGATGTTAATCCAAAGGATTTTAGAGGTTTAGATGAATTATCAGTAGATTCAATGTCGGACAAGTTTGATGGTTACCAAAAGTCTTTAACTGGTAAAACTGACTTCAGAGCTTTTATAAAATGGTACAAAAAAACTGATGACTTATTAGTTCGCCGTGATCCTGACAGAAAAATCATGGGGGTTATCAACCTATTTGGTATTACTAAAGAAAACTACAAGGAGAAAATAAAACAATTAAATGATATTGAAGAAATGAAAGAAATATTCCAAAAATTTGACCTTGAAAAATATTTTTCAAAAGCTATAGAAAGCAATAATCACGATAACAAAATAAGTAACCTAGAAAAAAACAAAAAAATAATTGATAGTGTAATTTCTAACTTCATGGACGGCTATTCAAACATCGAAGTCCAAATAGAACCTGTCATTGATCTTTTAATCAGTAAAAATGATCGTAAAATTAGTGTAATGAAGCTATCTCAAGGTGAGAAAACCTTATTGTCATTAGTTTTAGATATTGCGCGTCGGTTGATTATTTTAAATCCATCCCTTGAAAACCCTCTAGAAGGCCAAGGCATTGTGTTAATTGATGAGTTTGATCTTCACTTACATCCACAATGGCAAAAAGAAGCAGCTAGAAATTTAGTTACAACATTTCCAAATTGTCAGTTTTTCCTAACAACACACTCACCACTTGTATTGTCTGAAGTAGACAGAAAACATATTTATATTCTTGAAAATGATGAAAATGAACTAATATCTATTAAGAGGCCTGAACAATCATTCGGCTTAACAATCCTAGAAATAACTAATGAGCTAATGACTCCAGCTGATAAGAAGCAACTTGGTAGAAATCAAAAAACCGAAGACACTCTTGAAGAAATATTTAATTTAATAGATAAAGAAACACCCTCTTCACTTAAGAATGCTCAGGAAAAAATATTATTACTAGAAAGTAAAATTCATGGAGACATTCCAGAACTTTTAAGAGCAAAAACTCAACTAGATCTGATTTTAGAATGGCAAGAAGATGAATAAAATACATAAAATCAGAGAACCATCTAGCCTTCGCGTATATAGAAATCAGAAGAATGCTATTTATGACGGTCCAAATTTCACTCCTGATGTTAAAAATGATATCAAAGATAGCCTACTAGAAGAACAAGGACATATCTGTGCTTACTGTATGCAAGGAATAAAAAAATCGAATATGAAAGTTGAGCATTTCTTATGCCAACACTCTCATAGGAATCAGCAACTCAACTACAAAAATTTGCTAGGATGTTGTAAAGGAGGTGAAGGTAGTAAAAAAAGTCAGCAAACTTGTGACACAAGAAAAGGCTCGGACATTCTTCTTTATTCACCAGCGATGAAACCTCATCATAATAAGCTAAAAATAAAATACTTAATAAATGGCACAATTACTTCTGATGATATTAAATTCAATGCCCAATTAAATAACACTTTAAATTTAAATAATACGAGATTCAAAAAAAATAGAGTTGAGGTATCAGATGCAATTAATTCTTTTTTAAACAAGGAAGCAGGAAGTAGAACCAAAGCTGAGTTACAAAAAGTACTAAATAAACTTATTGGCTTAAATAAACATGGTAAATATAAGCCATTTCATGGTTATGCTTCATACCTTTTAGAAAAAAGAATAAAGAGAATGAAATAATACTTAACATTACACTTAAAGACTAATATTTTCCATTCATCCTTTATTATTCAGTAAAAAAATATTCTCACCCCTCCCTCTTATCCCCCAAACTCCCATCGGCTCTTGTGGCGACGTCCATGTTGCCCATCATGCCCTGTGCAAATTCGGCCTTGAGTCGTTCTATCACTTTGTCGCTGACTTGTTGGTCGTAGGCTGGGTTGCCTGTTGGCGTTAGGTGGATGGTTGGCGCGAAGGTCATGCTTTTGTTGTTGCTTTGCAGTTGTTTGGTTTGTTGGGCTATTGCTTCTGGTGCGGGTTGGTCGGTTTTATCGTCTTCAAACCAGCCGCCTATGTTGCTGCCGATCCATTCGCCTAGCGCACCACCGCCCATGCCGCCTGCGATGGAGCCGACGATTCCTCCAATGGCGGTGCCAATAATGGGCACGACGGAACCTATGGCGGCTCCGGCTAAGCCACCCGCGGCCGCGCCACCCATTCCCCCTACCATGTCGCCTGCGGTCGCGCCTATTTCGGTGCCGCTGCCGCCTGACATGGCAGAGGCAAGGCTTACACCTTGCATGGCCATGTCCAGTGGCCGAAAGAATCGCCCTGCGCCTTTTAAGGCTCCGAGTTTTCCTAACTTGCCAAAGCGGCCGCCTGCGCTGGCGCGTCTGGTTGGGTTGTTGCGGTCTGAGATTTGGTCTTCATAACTTCTTAGTCCTACGAGTCGGTTACCAATTCGACTGTTTCGCTCACTGTTTCCTTGGGTCTTTCCCCTTGTTCCAACTCTTCTATTTCTTCCTGCTCTTCCACCTATTCCGCCATAACCCGCGCCTGCGCCGAGTCCGTTTAGTTTGCGGTTGAGTCGGTCGAGCGAGCGGGATGCTCGGTTGGCGCTTTGTGTGGTTTGGTCGGTGGTGCTGGTGAGTTTGGCTTTGCCAAGGTTGAAGCGATCGCGCCCGTTGCCCAGGGTGAGTTTGGCGAGTTTGAAGGCGATGGCACCGGCTTTGACCACGGCGATGGCGGCGGCCACGCCAAGTAAACCTGAGGCCAGCTGTGGGTTTGCTTCGGCAAAGTTGGCCACGCTGTCCACCACGGACATGAGCGGCGGTAACACGGCGTCGAGCACGGGCAAGAGTCGGTCGCCCAGTACGATGGTCATGCGGTCGAATTTGGCGCCGAGCATGGCGAGTTTGTGGCCACGGGTAGCGGCGCGGTTGGCGTATTCGTCGTTGACGCTGTTGGTGCGATCGGCTTGGTTGGCGACTTTGGCAAAGGCGGCGACGAGGCCGTTTTTGTCGTCGTCCAGTGTGGTGACGAGTTTGGCGACGGCGCCTTTTACTTCTTCCCCAAAGAGCTGGGAGATGACCGCGCCTCGGTCTGTGGCGTTGACGTCTTTTAGGCCGCGCATGACTTCTACAAGGGTGCCTTGGGCGTCTTGTTGCATCATGTCGGCCAGTTCTTCGGCGTTGAAGCCGATGCGACCCATGGCGTCTTGCTGGGCGGCGGTGGCGGCGTAGCCTGATGTGAGTCGTCCGGTGATGTTTTTCAGCGCGGTGGCGGCGACTTCTTGGGTGGCGCCACCGGCAATGAGGCTGGCGGATAAGGCGGCGGTTTGGTTGTAGCTGAGGCCTGCGCCCATGGCGGTGGAGCCTTGGCGCACCATGACGGCGGCAATGTCCTTTGCCTTGGCGTTCATGTTGTTGCTTAGGTAGTTGGTGGCGTCGGCTAGGTCTAGGGCGTTCTTTTGGGTGAGTCCCATGGCCGCGCGCCATGTGGCGAGGGTGAAACCGGCCTCTTCTGCCGATACGTCCCATGCGACGCTCATTTTGGTGGCGGATTCAGCAAACTGGAGCAGTTGGCTTTTTTCGATGCCGGATTGCCCTGCGGCGGTGACGATGTCGGCAATGCCGTCTTGCTTCTTAGCTATGGCACTCCTAATAAGACAACACATTGTTTCAATCAAACAAACTGATGACGCCCTATTTACTCTTATCTGTACACTTTAAGGTTGTTTTTCCCGTTAATCTGAAACTAGACTCACTTGTCCCTTAGAAATCTTGTAATTTTATGACATAATCAAACGTAACAACCGAGAACGCATGAAAATGCCTTTTTTAGAGGGTGTTATAAAAAATGCTACAAAACTAATTTTAGCATTTCTTTAGCACTGTAATACCAAAACACCCCTAAAACGACCCCAAAAAGACGATTAAATGCTAATAGAAAAAACATCAAAAACAGAGCCAAAGCCTTTAAATTCAAGGGATACAGTAGATAGGCGCTTTAGCATTGCACCCATGATGGACTGGACGACTTCAGATTACAGAGTCTTTGCTAGAACGCTTAGCAAAAACACGCTGCTTTATACCGAGATGGTGACCACAGGCGCTTTGTTGCAAGGTAATCATCCTGAAAGATTCTTACGATACGATGAGTGCGAGCACCCTATTGCGTTACAGCTTGGTGGATCAGACGCCGTTGCGTTGGGAAAATGCGCGAAAATGGCTGAACAGGCAGGCTTCGATGAAGTAAACCTAAACGTGGGTTGCCCAAGCGATCGAGTTCAAAACAGTTTGATCGGCGCCTGTTTGATGGCTCACCCAGACAAAGTGAAAGACGCTATGCGTGCGATGCAAGATGCGTGCAGTATTCCGGTGACAATCAAACACCGTATTGGTTTGGATGAGCAAGAAGAATACGACGTGGTGCGTGATTTTGTTGGTGACGTAGCCACTACTGGTATCACGACCTTTATTGTTCACGCGCGTAATGCGATTCTGCAAGGCTTGAGCCCGAAAGAGAACCGTGAAGTACCACCATTGAAATATCATTATGTGCATCAGTTGAAGAAAGATTTCCCAGACCTTGAAATCATCTTAAACGGCGGCATAAAAACCTTAGAAGAATGCCAAGAACAACTAGCATACGTCGATGGCGTTATGGTTGGACGTGAGGCTTATCATAACCCTTGGATACTAAGCCAAGTTGATGAGCAGTTGTTTGGCGGTCAAGCGCTTGTTCATGATCGCTATGAAGCGTTAGACGCTTTTGTTCCATACGTGGAGCGTAAGCTAGAAGAAGGCGAGCGATTATTGCACCTCACCCGACATATTTTGGGTATTTTTCAAGGAGAAGCAGGCGGCAAACAGTTCCGTCGTTATCTTTCTGAAAATGGTCATAAAGCCGACGCAAAGATAAATGTATTATTAGAGGCCATTGAATTGGTCAAACATCATCAACAAAAAGGATAAAGCAATGAGCAATAAGTTATCTCAACTAAAAGAGTTCACGACCATTGTGGCTGACACCGGCGATATCACGGCAATCAAAGACTTTTTACCTGAAGATGCAACCACTAACCCATCTTTGATGCTTAAAGCCGCGCAAATTCCAGAATACGCTCCTTTCCTTGACCAAGCGGTTGCTTGGGCAAAAACTCAAAGCAATGACAAAGATCAGCAAATTTTAGACGCTGGCGACATGCTTGCGGTTATTGTTGGTACTGAAATCCTGAAATATGTTCCAGGTCGGATATCTACTGAAGTAGATGCCCGTTTGTCTTTTAATAAAGAAGCGACGTTAGCAAAAGCACGTAAATTGATCGCTCTGTATGAAGACGCTGGTGTTTCTCGTGAACGCGTTCTAATCAAAGCCGCGTCTACTTGGGAAGGCATCAAGGCCGCTGAAGAACTAGAAAAAGAAGGCATCAACTGTAACCTGACCTTGCTTTTCTCTTTTGCTCAAGCCAAAGCTTGCGCTGAAGCCGGTGTTTACCTGATTTCACCTTTTGTTGGTCGTATTCTTGATTGGTACAAAAAGTCGACTGGCCAAGATTACACCGCAGAAACCGATCCAGGTGTGGTGTCTGTTACTGAGATCTACAACTACTATAAAGAACATGGTTACAAAACCGTTGTGATGGGCGCAAGCTTCCGTAATATCGGTGAAATCGAACAACTTGCTGGCTGTGATCGTTTGACTATTAGCCCGAACCTGCTTGAAGAATTGAAAAAAGACGAAGGCAAGCTTGAGCGTAAGTTGATTCCAACCACTAATGTGAAACCAGCGCCTGCTGCGGTTACAGAAGCAACTTTCCGTTGGGCTATGAACGAAGACGCAATGGCGACAGAGAAATTGTCTGAAGGTATTCGTAACTTTGCTGCCGATCAGCGTAAGTTAGAAGTCACTTTGGCCTCTATGCTGTAATCATGGCGACTGCGGAAAAAGTTAAAAACGCGACCTAGGTCGCGTTTTTTATGCCCCTTTATTTTATGCTTGCATGCTTCTATCCTACATAAAAGCCACCATGTAACGAGCAACTGATAATGACTGAATTTGAAAAAATGATCCGTGGTGATACTTTTAATGGGATTGATACAGACCTTCGTCTGCGCAGAGAAACCGCTCGTCTAGCGTGCGCCAAATTCAATGCGCACCCAAGTAAAGGCAATTTGCGCCATATTACTCGTTTGTTTGCTGAGTTTGGCAGCGTTGTCATCGAACCCGGTTTTCAGTGTGATTACGGCTCTCAAATTCACCTTGGTAAAAACGTGTTTATTAACTTCCATTGCGTCTTTCTAGACAGTGCACCTATTCATATTGGCGATGATGTCTTGATTGGCCCAGGCGTGCATCTTTATACGGTCGATCACCCAAGAGACGCGAAATTACGTGCTTCGGGTGAATGCTTCACACGACCTATCACGATTGGCAATAATGTGTGGATTGGTGGCGGCGCCAAAATCTTACCCAGCATCAACATTGGCAATAACGCCATTATTGCCGCAAATGCCGTCGTTACTCGCCACGTAGAAGAAAATGAGCGCTATTTCGGATAATCGGCTCAATGTTTTCTTTGCATAATTACGCTAAAAAACCACACTTTCATGCTTTAACGAACGTTCGCTGAACTCTTTCTACAACTGGGTAAGTAATCGGCAATTGTTAAGGAAATACCCTCTTTGCCCCTCTTGTCTCGACAATTTTCTATATACTGCACTGAAACACGCGAGAGAGGTCGCTTTATGAAAAATTGGATTCTATTTTTAGCTAGTCTTGTGGCGCTTGGTGCAAACGCCTCAGATGTCGACATTGGCAATGATTCCTTAAACATCGATCAAATTACACAGTTTAATGGTACTCCATGGGGTATCGCCGTGCTTAATGATCAAGAAGCCATCATCACTATAAAACAAGGTGATGCCTACCGAGTCAATTTAGTCACAGGTGAAAAACAAGCGCTGACCGGACTCCCTACTGTCGATAACGCCGGCCAAGGCGGTTTACTGGATGTGGCTAAGTCGCCCGTATTCACCGAACAAGGATGGTTGTATTTCACCTATTCAAAGCCGTCGAATGAAGGATCACGCACCACGCTCGCACGGGCTAAGTTGGTTAATAACACCCTTACCGAATGGCACGACTTACTCGTCTCAGACTCTGCCACGACGGAAACAAAACACTATGGCGGACGCATAGCCTTTGACGATCAAGACCATGTGTTTTTCTCGGTCGGAGATCGAGGCGTCAGAGAAAACGCGCAAGAACTGACCAATCACGCTGGCAGCATTATTCGCTTAAGCTTGGATGGTCAAGTGCCAGCGGACAACCCTTTTGTAACGCACGCCAACATCAGAAATGAAATTTGGAGTTACGGACACCGTAATCCTCAAGGTTTATTTTATGACACAAACAGCCATACTTTATGGTCAAACGAACATGGACCAAGAGGCGGTGATGAAATTAATCTGATTCGTCCAGGTGCTAACTATGGTTGGCCAATTGTGTCTTACGGCAAGGAATATTGGGGGCCAATTGATGTAGGCGAAGGCACAGAAAAAGAAGGTATAGACAATCCTGCTAAAGTGTTTATTCCGTCGATCGCGCCCAGTAGCTTATTACGCTATCAAGGTATTTTGTTTTCCAACTGGAACGGTGACTTTCTATCGACGGCACTCGCATTAAGGCATTTAAATAAGGTGAAAATTGAGGCTAACGGTGAAGTAACAGAAACTCGTTACCTTCAAAACTTAGATGAACGACTTCGCTCTATTGCTCAAGACTCAAAAGGGGCACTCTATATTGGTACGGACTCTGGAAAGCTTTTAAGAATCACGCTGACCACGGCCACCACCCTTAAAAATTAAGTTAAGGGCATCCTTTGCTGCCCTTAACATCACTAAAATTTACCCTTCTAGAACAACGCAATTTCGTCCGCTGTTTTTGGCTTTATATAAACGTTGGTCAGCAATCGAATATAAATGCTTAAAATCACCACCGTCTTCGTTACTGCTTGAAACACCAATACTAGCCGTATAACAAATATCATGGCCATTAAAGCGAAAAGGCGTGTCGTGAATATACTGACAAAACGACACTGCCCATGCCTTGCTTTTCGACGCTGACATCAGCACACAAAACTCTTCGCCACCTAAACGAAACAGTTGTTCGCTGTCTCTCTCATGAGCTCTCAACCTTTCAGCAAAATCAACCAAGACAGCGTCGCCAATGTCGTGACCATAGTTGTCATTCACTCTTTTAAAATGATCCAAGTCGATTAATACAAACGCCAGCCCATCGCCATCTTTTTTTGCCGCTTTAAACTGTTGCTCATATTTAGCGATCATATTCCGGCGGTTAGCAAGACCAGTTAAAGGATCTGTTGAAGCCACTACTGTTAAGGTAGCCAACATTTTTTTATGTATTTTTTCTGCGCCATGAGTAAGCCCCCAGAGAAAAAGATAGGCAAAGACTAAATTGATCACAACACTAACGAGTTCAATACCATGTGGTTCATAGAAGCGTAAATATAAAATTATCGCCACTAACGCGAGGCAAACACCGCTCAACCACACCGCAATACGACGCCCCAACATTAAGTAGGAACTCATAGGAAAAATTAACACCCACACCTGTCTTCCTGAGAACAAAGGCGAAAATGCAACCGTGGCCAAAATGCCTAAAAATATGAAGGACACATAAAAGAAAACGACCCATTGGTAATATTGCCATCGCCTGGGAAGAAACCACACACTGACTGTTAAAATAAGAAGAAAGGTTTCAATAAATGCAACAATATAATGTCCCGCAAGGATATTGAGAGAAATAAGAATAAGACAGGAAACGCCAATCACCAGTAAAAAAACCTTTAATAAGGTTTCACTGAAAAGGTCATCGTTAAACCAATGAGATACTGGAAGCTTCTTATTCATTCATCACCATTGCTCCAATTATTCAGACCAGCTCGTCTCTTCAGGCTGGTCATTATTAGAAAACGCGTCATCGTCACCCCAAGAGTCATCGCCCCAGGAATCGTCATTAGCATCCTCGCCCCAACTACCATCAACCGAGCCTTCATGTGATTGCTCTTTTCGTGGGGGGTTACCGTCATAAACATCATACGCTCGACTCTGTAAATACACGTCTCGGATAAAGCTGTACCGGTCTCCTACAATCAAAGATTCAGCGCTAAGCAAACGAGCACGAGTATCGACAACATCCAGAGCCATCAATCCCAATTTATCATCACGGTTCAAATTAAGAGCTTCTGTTTCGTCAATATACGTGTATTCGACCACCAAACCCGAACCATCACGGACAGTTGAAGGACCAAAGAATGGCAGCACAAGATAAGGACCAGACGACACACCCCAGTAACCTAACGTTTGGCCGAAATCCTCTTTATAATGTTTTAGCCCCAGCTCGCTGGCGACATCAAAAATACCAAACCAGCCTGCGGTACTATTAATCAAAAAACGAAAAGTGGAAGAGGCCGTCTCATCCCATTTCCCTTGTAATAGATTATTAGTGATGTTTCCAATTTCGCCAAGGTTAGAGAAAAAATTGCTTACCCCTTTTTGCACGGGATTAGGCGTTACCGCTTTATATCCTTTCGCAATGGGCTTTAAAACGGCCCCATCAATGGCATCATTAAAGGTAAACATAGAGCGATTGAAACCCTCCCATGGGTCCTCTTCGGTTGCTGCCACCGCCGCTTGCGAAAGTAGCAGTAAACTCAAAAACAAAGAACCAATCACATTTAGCATTGTATTTTACACACCTTTAAAATGACCTTAATGGAAAAGACATGAACTCTTCCGACACTAAACCAGTTTTTTCACTTCTTGCCACTGCTTTGCCAAACGCTTCTCAGATATTGACTCCAAAGTGCCGACAGACTGGGCAAACAATGAAATACGATACTCTTCTAACATCCAACGATATTTCACTAATTCAGGATCATATAACACTTTATCATCGTGCGCTTTTTTCTGGCGAACATAGGTTTGCCACAAATTTTCTAATTCCGTCACATAGGCATTTTCTTTATTCAAATGGTTTTGAAAACGCTCTAACCTGACTTCAATCCCTTTAAAATATCGTGGCAACTGCCCTAGCCAAAATAACGGTGTATTGCCAATAAAACCAGGATACACCAGCTGACCTAACTGAACTTTAATATCACCGTACACTCTTGTCCAAGGCAGAGGAATACTGCCTTTCATTTTTTTAGCCACGCCCTGATAAGAAGACAATACCCGATACAGCTGTTCTGCCATCTCGTTGGCAACACTCACCAAACTAAGCTTATGTGTCGACACGCACTGTTCAAACTCTTCTTTTGTGCGCGGTAAAGATCGTCCATCTAAAAACACCTTGTCTAACACGGCATTCAACAGATCATCCAATAACGTTTCTTTCTGCCCCAATGGGGAAAAGATCAACATGGACTCTCTTAAATGCGGTAGGTTCTTTTGTAAATAGCGCATTTCCTTACTTAAAGTCAATTTTAGTAGCGTAATAACGCCTTTTCGGTGCGTTTCTATCGCCGTGTTACGGTCATCAAACATTTTTAATGCAACGCTCTCCCCTTGGGCGACCAAGGCGGGAAATGCGGTGACTTTAATACCCGCTTGCTTAATTTCTTGACGCTCTGGAATGCCTTGCTCTGGCCAAGTGGTTAATCCTTCTTGTTCATGTTGCTTCGTACCAAACTTGGCAAAGCTCTCTTGAACAAGATCACTAAATTGCGTTTGGAGTTGTGCAAGATTTTTACCCACTCCTAGCACCTTGCCACGTTCATCAACAACTTCTAGATTTAGAGTAAGATGAGAATCTAGTTTTTCTGCATTCCATTCATTTAGAGGAATATCAATCAGGGTTTCGCGCTTAATCTGCAAGCTAAGTTGCTCAAGCAGGTCACCCTTTTCTTTCGACAAGTTGGGATAGACACGATCCACAAACTGAGGAATCGGTACAAAACGACGGCGTATCACCTTGGGAAGCGCTCTTAATAGCGCTTCACAGCGCTCCTTAATAAAGCCCGGCACCGCCCACCCTAGATCTTCTAAACTTAACTGTCTTAATAATCCAACAGGGACTTTTAACGTCGCGCCGTCGGTTTCTTTGCCCGGATCAAACTGATAATCAATCGGTAACGCCACGCCATTCAAACCAAAAGAGTCTGGAAACGCGACGTCGTCCACATGAACGTCTTGATTGACCAAGTCATCACGGGTCATAAACAGCGCATCGGGAGACTTTTTAACAAAGTATTCTAAACTTTTTAAGTTACGCACATCCGCGGGTAAACGCTGATCATAAAAAGCAAACACCACTTCATCGTCCACCAAAATATCGCGTGTACGCAGTTTAGCTTCTTGCGTTTCGAGCCCTTCAATCAACGCTTTGTTTTTACGAAAAAAGGCTTGTTTGGTACGAAGTTCACCTTCCACCAATCCTGAACGAATGAAAATTTCACGCGACTCTTCAGGGTTTACGTGGCCGTAGTCCATGCGCCGTTTAGCCACAATGACCAATCCATACAAAGACACTTGCTCTTGAGCCATGACGCGCCCTTGAGTGCGCTCAAAGTGCGGATCAAAATATTGACGTTTCACAAAAGGTGCGGCGTATTCTTCAATCCAAATAGGATCAATTCGTGCCGTGACACGCGCATAAAGCTTGCTGGTCTCGACTAATTCGGCGGCCATTATCCATTGTGGTGGTTTTTTAAATAGCATAGAACCTGGAAAGATCGCCAATTTACGTGAACGGCAACCGAGCATTTCCTTACTGTCTTCCATCTTATTCGCGACTTGTGTAAATAAGCCGGCCAATAAAGATCGATGGATGGCTTCATAATGACGCTCTTCATGCTGAACCTCTTTGAAACCAAGCTGCTTACAGGCAATCATGATTTGACGATGGATATCTCGCCATTCTCGCATGCGCATAAAATTCAAAAATTGCTTACGGCAATATTGACGAAGTTGATTCTGAGATAATTCTTGGCGTTGGGTTTCATAACGCTCCCATAAATTCAGAAAAACGGCAAAATCTGAGTCTTCGTCTTTGTCTACAGCATGCGCTTGGTCAGATTGCGCTTTTTTATCTTGAGGACGTTCCCGTGGATCGGGAACGGATAACGCACTGACAATAATCGCCACTTCTTTTAAGACACTGTGCTGTTCGGCAGCAATCAAGATCCGCCCCAGTTTCGGGTCAATCGGTAATTTGGCGAGCTGTCGGCCGACGGTCGTCAATCGTTCATTTTGCAAAGCGCCCAGTTCCGTCAATGCTTGATAGCCATCGTTGATCATGCGTTTTTCGGGCATTTCAAGGAAAGGGAATTTTTCAACGGGCCCCAACTTCAAATTCGCCATCTGCAAGATAACTGACGCCAAATTAGTACGGAAAATCTCTGGATCCGTAAATTCAGGGCGATTACTGAAGTCTGCTTCGTCATAAAGGCGAATACAAATACCGTCTGCCACACGACCACATCGCCCTGCTCGTTGATTGGCGCTGGCTTGGCTAATTTTTTCGATGGGCAGTTGCTGAACTTTGGATCGCACACTGTAGCGGCTCATACGCGCTAAACCGGGATCAATCACATAACGAATACCCGGAACGGTTAACGAGGTTTCTGCGACGTTGGTCGACAATACAATGCGACGCCCTGAATGGGATTTAAAAATTCGCTGCTGCTCACTCGCACTTAATCGAGCGTACAAAGGCAAAACTTCGGTGCCACGCAACTCGGCTCGGCGTAAAATTTCAGCGGTCTCACGAATTTCACGTTCACCCGGTAAAAACACCAAAATATCACCGGCACCGCGATAGCCTGACGTTCTTTCTTCGGCAATCAATAATTCCACCGCGTCCAGAACACCATGTTCCATGCTTTGGTCTTCGTCCAGCTCTTCCGAATCTGACTTACTCAATAACGGCTGATAACGCACTTCTACCGGATAGGTTCGACCAGACACCTCAATAACCGGCGCCTTATCGAAATGCGTTGAAAAGCGCTCTACATCGATGGTCGCTGACGTCACAATGACTTTTAAATCAGGACGCGCCGCCAATACTTGTTTCAAATACCCCAGCAAGAAATCGATGTTCAAGCTGCGTTCATGGGCTTCATCGATGATAATAGTGTCGTATTTATAAAGCAGTTTATCTTGCTGGATTTCCGCCAGCAAAATACCGTCTGTCATTAATTTGATCAGCGTTTCTTCATTACTTTCGTCGCTAAAACGGACTTGAAAGCCAACTTGCTCACCAAGCTTAACCTGCAGTTCATCACTGATTCGTTCCGCCACACTGCGCGCCGCAATTCGACGGGGCTGAGTGTGCCCAATAAGACCCGCTAAGCCACGCCCTGCTTGCAAACACATTTTAGGCAACTGAGTCGTTTTACCGGAGCCCGTTTCACCCGCAATAATGATGACTTGGTTTTCTTCAATCGCCTTGATAATTTCATCGGCGCGGGCCGCAACAGGCAAACTCTCGTCATAGGTGATTTTGGGCATACGCGCCGTACGCGTTTGGTGCAACGCACTCGATTTTTCGATAATGGCGTCAAGTTCATTTGCCATACGGTCACTGGGTAAACCGTCTTTTCGGCGCTTAGCAAGTTGCTCTTGTTTACGGACAATAAGATGACGATCACGTGTCATCACAGGATGATTTGGCATGGTATTAAAAAAGTATCCTAATTGATTGGCACTGGTGTTATTTGATAAGTGCGCAGCGGGTGCCGTTTCTATCTATATAATTGGAAATTCTAACATTAATCCCCATGAAGAGGTTATAGTGAAACCAATATGCTGCATTTGATCGGTAGCAACCACTCATTGACCAAAAAAGGAAATGGTATGTCTAATCACGTATTTGAAGATAACTCTCTTACTATTGGTAATACGCCACTGGTACGTTTAAACCGCATTGGTAATGGCAATATTTGGGCGAAGCTCGAATCTCGTAACCCTGCTTTCTCGGTAAAATGTCGTATCGGTGCCAATATGGTGTGGGATGCGGAGAAAAAAGGCATTCTAAGCAAAGGCAAATCGATTGTTGAGGCATCCAGTGGCAACACAGGTATCGCTCTGTGCTTCGTTGCGGCGTCACGTGGCTATCCTATTACGATCACAATGCCATCCAGCATGAGCATAGAGCGTCGCCAAGTTATGAAAGCTCTCGGCGCGACCATCGTATTAACGGAACCGGCGAAAGGCATGAAAGGCGCGATTGCCAAAGCAGAAGAAATTGCACAAGATGAAAACGTGGTACACCTTCAACAATTTGATAATTCCGCCAATCCAGAAATTCATGAAAAAACCACAGGCCCAGAAATCTGGACAGACACCAATGGCGAAATTGACGTTTTCGTAGCTGGCGTTGGTACGGGCGGTACGATCACAGGCGTGAGTCGCTACATTAAAAACACCCAAGGCAAAGCCATTATCAGCGTTGCCGTAGAACCCACCAGCTCCCCTGTTATTACACAAACCATGAAGGGCGAAACGCCATCACCATCGCCTCATAAAATCCAAGGCATTGGCGCAGGTTTTATACCGAAAAATTTAGACCTGACTATGGTGGATCGAGTTGAGCAAGTGACTAATGAAGACGCGATTGACATGGCAAAACGCCTAATGCGTGAAGAAGGCATTTTATGCGGTATTTCTTGTGGGGCCGCCGTGGTTGCGGCAGAACGATTAAGTAAACTGGCCGAGTTTAAAGACAAAAAAATCGTCGTGGTATTACCCGACTCTGGCGAACGCTACTTGTCTACGGCTTTGTTTGAAGGTGAATTTACCGACAACGAATTAGTTCAGTAAGCTCCCTTATGACATAAAAAAACCCGCTTAGGCATGAAGTGACCCCCAATAGTTGGACTATTCAATTACTGGGGGTCTTT
>TARA_R110001632_G_scaffold6771_2_pt1 | contig 18470 bp, 16 predicted proteins | sample TARA_R110001632 | Tara Oceans TARA_R110001632 (sample SAMEA4398266) | marine metagenome | biome: Polar Biome; feature: [SRF] surface water layer (ENVO:00010504); material: water (ENVO:00002006), including particulate matter (ENVO:01000060) such as... | depth 5 m
TGCTAAACGCGCCACTTCACTACTTGATTCTGCCGTTTGCTTAGAGCCAGCAGTCGTTTGTTCAGCTATAGCAACAATAGACTCTAGGTTTTCACTTATTTCATGAGCAACAACACTTTGTTCCTCTGCCGCTGTCGCGATTTGAGAACTGCGGTCGAATGCTTCATGAACTGCATGGGTAATGGTATCAAGTGCTTTTTCAGCTTCGACACTTTGCTCAACACAATTAGTTGCTTGTTCTTTACCGGTATCCATCACAGAAACCGCTTTTTCTGCGCCACCTTGTAGCACTTCGATCATATTTTGAATCTCTTGGGTAGAGACTTGAGTACGACTTGCTAGTGTTCTTACTTCATCTGCTACCACAGCAAACCCTCGGCCATGCTCACCTGCGCGTGCCGCTTCTATCGCAGCATTTAATGCTAGTAGATTAGTTTGGTCTGCAATACTTCTGATAACATCAAGAATACCGCCTATAGATGCGCTGTCCTGTTGAAGTTTATTAATCACTTGTGATGCTGATTCAACTTCTTTAGCAAGTAGTTCGATGGTTGCACGATTACGGCCAGAAATAACTTTAACACGCTCTGCTTCATCGTCTGCTTGTTTGATTTCACCTAACGCATCATTCGCGCTCGATAATACACTTTGTGCCGTACTACTCATTTCTGTTGTTGCTGAGGCCGCCTGTTCTACCTGAGCACGCTGCTCTTCGATTGCTGTCGTACTTTGAGCTGTTACTGCTGACGTTTGCTCTGCCGCTGTGGCAAGTTGAGTGGAGCGACTAACAATACTTTGTATTAACGTACGAAGACTATCTATTAACAAATTACAGTTGTGTGAAAGTTGAGCGAATTCATCATTGCCACTTTCATCTAGCTTACGAGATAAGTCACCTGATGCAACAATGTGCAGCATTTCATTTACACGTCTTAGCGGTCGGGTAATGCTGGTTAAAGTTTTCCATGCAATAACTATTGCTAAGACGATTGAGATTAAGGTGATTATAAAGGTATTTCGAGTACCATCAGAAACTGATTTTTCAATTAAAATACCTGTTGCTATGGTTGTTTCGTTTGCTAATTCAACTTGTTTAGCCAAAATGGTATTTGCGCGGTAAATGCCATCTTCGGCTAATTTTAAACTAATAGTAGCCGCTGCTATCGCATTTAATTGATTGTCTTTATTTGAAAATATTTTCTCATTGCCAGCAATGTAACCTTTTAACGCTGCAAAGCTATCAGTTAAATCTTCTGCAATATTTGGTGTGTTTTGTAGTTTTAGCTCATTAACAACATCAATAATAGATTTTTCAATATCGATAAAAGTGTTTTGTATTTCGTTAGTCACTAGCGATGCAGATTGCTCATCTTTAACATCACGATATTCAAAAGATGAACTTACTATGCTATTAAGCAACATTTCTAAACGTTCGGCTAAGCTCACCGCACGTTGTAGTTTAGTTGTAGCCATTTCGTGATCACCAAGGTCTAATAAAATAGTAGCGGTGTCGTCGGCGCTTTCTTCAATGTTATCTATTTTTTCAGTTAGGGTAATTTGTTGCTCTATAGCAAGTTTTCTATTGCTTAATACACTTTCTATTTCATCTTCTAATTTGTTATAAACAGGATCAATTTTATGGAGGTTACTGAGTAAACTAGGTTCGTTTTGAACAATGCTTTTTAGCTTTTTTAAATGTTTTCTAAAGTTGCTTGTGTCTGCGTCAAAAGTTTCTTGGTTCGCTGCAAGTGGCTCCAGTGTGGTTTGATAGTATGCCCTTAGTGTTAGGTTACCAATGCCGGTTAGGTCATTTGCTAATTTATTACTTTCTTTTAAAGTCGGTATGGCAAGTTCATCTTGCTGCTTTGTGGCATCACCAATTGTATTTAGGCTATTCCAAGATATTGCGCTGGTTAAAAAAAGTAAAAGTGAAATAATGGTAAAGCCACCAATTATTTTCGTCGCTACGGTTAATTTCATAGAGCCCACCAAGGTATTGATTAAGTCATTATTTGCTTACACTATAATCAGTCAATTGAACTAAAAGAGCGTGTAAGCATTAATTATTATTAGACTACAAGGTAATGTAGGTTGTTTATTATGGCTTAGTATAACAAGCTAAATTACATTTTAAACTAATGCTCTGCTTTATCTTTGATTTTTGTGTGATTGCTCGATAAATATTTTCTTATCATGCCACCTCAACATCGTCATATGTTGCCCCCAAACACAGCCAGTATCTAGAGCATAAAGATTTTCAGGCTGACATTTTCCCATTAACGCTGCCCAATGGCCGAATATCCATTGTGTATGCTGAGAAATATGTTGAAACTCAAACCAAGGCGTGAGTGTTTTAGGTGCGCTAGCAGGGCTTTCTTTGCAGTTAAAATCTAAACTACCATCGGCATGACAATAGCGCATGCGAGTAAGGGAGTTAATAGTAAATCTAAATCGTTCTAAGTCATCATTTGCATTCTGCCAGCTAGTAGGTTGTTCGCCATACATATTACGCAGCCAAGTTTGGCTTGCTGAAGAAGTTAAGTGTTGATGCGCTATTTCAGCCTGCTCCATCGCTACTTTAGGCGTCCACTGCGGCGAGAGTCCGGCATGACTCATGTAAGTTTCTTCATTGGGGAGTTTTTGAATCAATGGCTGTTGAATTAACCACTGCATTAGCGAGGCTGCATCAGGCGCTGCCAATAACGTTGTTAGCAAATCTTGCTTTTTTACTTTTTTAATCCCTTGATATACAGCAAGTAAATGCAAGTCGTGATTACCTAAGACGATTTTAGCATTTTTACCAAGTGACTTTATAAAACGTAAGGTTTCAAGTGAGTTAGGCCCACGGGCGACGAGGTCACCCGCAACATAAAGTTGGTCACTATTACTAGAAAACCCAACTTGATTCAGCAATGCATCTAGTTCGTAATAGCAACCTTGAATATCACCGACGAAATAAATAGCCATAACTGTTCTCTAGTTCAATATATTAGGCTTTGCTAATCGAAAAGGGGGTATTTCAACTTGAATAAGCGCTGCTGAATGTGTTTGCATTTGATAGTGACCTTGCATGTTACCTAAAGGAGACTTCAACACGCAGCCACTTGAGTAGGTAAAGCTTTGCTCGGGCTTAATAAATGGTTGCTGACCGATAACACCTTCACCTGTAACGGTATTAGTTTCGCCGTTAGCATCAGAAATCAACCAATATCGACTCAGTAATTGTACCGTTTCACTGCTATTATTTGTAACAGTGATAGTGTAACTAAAAACAAATTGTTGCTCTGCTTCGACAGATTGCTGCGCAATGAAGTCAGTGACAATAGAAATGTCAATATCAGCGGCTGATGCTACTTTGTCATTACTCATTATCTAGTTCTACCGGGTTGTCAGTGACAAAATTCGCTAACATAACAAAATCTGCTAAAGCTAAGTTTTCAGGGCGAAGTCCAGGATCTATGCCTAACGCTGTTAATTGCTCAGCAGAAATCAGTTTTTTAAAGCTGTTTCGAATCGTTTTTCTACGCTGATTAAATGCAGCCAAACAAACTTTGTTAAGCGAGTTAATATCTTTAACAGGATTTTTTATGGTTTTATGCGGTATTAATCTGACAATAGCAGAATCTACTTTTGGTGCAGGTTTAAACGCTTCAGGCCCAATTTCCATTACAGGTATCACTTGGCATTGATATTGGGTCATAATTGATAAGCGCCCAAAAGCTTTGCAGTTTTCACCTGATGCCATACGCTCGACTACTTCTTTTTGTAGCATAAAGTGCATATCTTTTACTTTGTCTTTAAACGTGAGCAAGTGAAAAATAAGCGGCGTTGAAATGTTATATGGCAAATTACCAAAAATGCGTAATGGCTTTTCGCTACTAGCAAGTTGAGCAAAGTCGAACTTTAAAGCATCTTCTTCATGTATGGTGAGCTTTGAAGCCAAAAATGGATGATGACGAAGTCTGTGCGCTAAATCCCTATCTAACTCAACTACATTAAGGTGACCAGCTCGTTCGATAACAGGCTCGGTAAGTGCGCCTAGACCTGGGCCAATTTCTACTAAGTTTTCACCAGGCTCTGGGTTAATAGCATCAACAATATCGCTAATAATAGCTTCATTGTGTAAAAAGTTTTGACCGAAGCGTTTTTTAGCTTGATGACCTAAGTGGGAATTTTTGCTCATAGTTTTGTCTGCTCTAATGCATCTTTGTCATGGTTATTAGCCAATGTTATCGCGGTATTTATAGCTTCATAAAAGCTACCAGCATCTGCCTGATTGGTGCCGGCTAAATCAAACGCCGTACCATGATCTACCGATGTTCTAATAAATGGTAATCCAAGGGTAATATTAACTGAAGCGCCAAAACCTTTATATTTAAGTACCGGTAAACCCTGATCATGGAACATGGTTAAAATCGCATCAGCGTCATTTAAGTATTTAGCTTGGAAAATTGTATCAGCAGGTAATGGACCAATTAGGTTCATGCCCTCTAAACGTAATTCTTCTAATGCAGGGATCATTACATCGATTTCTTCACGACCAAGGTGGCCATCTTCCCCCGCATGCGGATTAATACCACAAACATAAATTTTGGGGTTAGGGATGCCAAACTTCTTGATTAAATCTTTATGCAATATACGCGAAACTTTTTGAAGCCTTTCGTGGGTAATGGCTTTAGACACATAAGCTAAAGGAATATGTGTAGTTACCAGTGCAACTCTTAACCCTTCAGTGGCTAGCATCATGACAACGTCAGAGCAATTCGCTTCATGAGCAAAGTATTCTGTATGGCCACTAAATGCGATTCCTGCTTTATTAATTAACCCTTTATGTACAGGGCCAGTAACAACGGCGTCAAATTCACCTGAAATGTTTTTTTCACTCGCAATACGCAAAGTTTCAACCACATAGCGGCCATTATTAGGGTTAGCAACACCAGCTTCGCAAACATCTTCTAATGGCACAGGTAACACAAGAAGTGTTCCCGCTTTATGTGATGTTACTTCATCATTGACGTTATATTGCTTGATGGTGATCGGCAGGTTTAATAGCTTTGCCCTTGCAATTAATAACTCAGGAGATGCGACAGCAACCATCTGAATTGGCCAATCTCGCTGTGCTACTTTTATCATCAGGTCTGGGCCAATGCCTGCAGGCTCGCCTGGCGTTATTGCAATTCGTTTTAACACTACTTTTTACCTGTTTCTATAATTTCTATGTATGCTTCATCGCGTAGTTCTTTAATCCAACGAGCCCCTTCCATACCGAATTTACGGTTATAAAGCAGTTGGTATACTCGGTTTTCATTCATTTGTTGGGTGGCGTCTAATGTTCTACGACCAGTTAATTTAGCTATATGCCAACCAAATGATGAACGAAATGGTTTATGAACTTCGTCGATATCTAAACTGGCTAATGCTTCGGAAAATGCGGGGTCATATTTACTTGGCTCTGACCAACCTAGGTCACCACCACGAACCGATGTAGGTCCTTCAGAATGTTCTTTAGCCAGTTCGGCAAAGTCGGCTTCACCAGCGTTTAGTTTATCAACAAAACTTTGTAGTAAGGCTTCTGCTTTTGCTTCACTTAATATAATTGAAGGTTTAATCAATATGTGACTGGCTTTGACTTCTTCAATTTCGACAACCTGACGACCACGAACATCGACTAATTTCACGATACTAAAACCTAAACCTGTACGTATTGGACCAAACACACTGCCTTTTTCTTGACCTGCAACGAGTTCAGAAAATAATGTTGGCATTTCATTAATGGTTTTCCAACCTAAATCACCACCTTCAAGAGCGTTCGAGCCACCAGATGATGTCATTGCAATATTGGTAAAATCGCTGCCGCTATCTAATAACTCTAGTACTTTATCAGCACGTACTTTAGCCGCATTAATATCTGCTTGCTTTGGATTATTAGGGAACTCGATCAAGATATGACCTAAGCGATATTCAACGTCAGCATTAGTTTGCTCTTTCATTACTGACATTAAGTTAGTAATTTCTTGAGGTGAAATATAAATACGACGACGTAAACTTGCGCGTCTTACTTCTCCTGCAATTAACTCATTACGAACGCTTTCACGATACTTCTCGTAAACTAATCCGTCTGCAACAAGCGCTTGACGGAATGAATCAAGCGTTTGATTATTATCTTTTGCTAAATTAGACAAGGTTTCGTCAAGCTGAGCATCACTCACTTGAACACCCATGCGCTCACCTAATTGAGCTATTATTGCGTCATTAATTAACTTATCCATTACTTGAATTCGCAATGCGCGATCAGAAGGTAATGTTTGGTTATTCTTTTTTGCTTGTAGGGTAATAGAAGTAATAAGATCTTTAACTTCAGACTCTAATACCACACCACTATTAACCACGGCTGCTACTCGGTCTAGCTCAACTTCAGCAGCTATACTCTGTTCATATGAGCTTAAAATAAACACCGAGCTAAGAAGTAATAATTTCAATGAATTTTTCATGTAACGTATATTTCTTTTAATTAGTTATTGAGGAAGTAAGGGCGTTTATAGCCGAATATACTTGAATTAAGCATATCTCCAACACTGTCGGAAGATTTATTGCTATTTATGCCATTATATACAAATTGAATATTAAAACTGCTATCAAATGCATCGCGGTTTTCATTTATGTTCAGGTCGTCTTCAATTTTAGAGTTAATATTGCGATGGTAGGTAAAACGTATCCCCCAACAACAACTGCTGTACTCAAGACCTGCATAGCTTTCAATACTGCGTTTGCCTTGTAAGTCTTGTGTAAACCGCCCTACAAGTTGCCACCGCTGGGCAATTTTAACATTTGCCGCCAACGACATTTGTTCTAATGACTCTCCTGAGACATCGCGAGTATATCGATGGTTCAATTGAATTGTTTGATTATTACTAAATAAGTAATCTAAAGTGGTTTGACTTTTATTGGTCACGCCTAAATCGGTATTATATTGAATGTCAGAACTAAACTGCCAGTTTCGACTTAAATGAAGGAAAATATCGGCTGCTAATGCTGACTTATCTACTAAGGTGTCTTGATTTGCTTCATCAAAGTTACTTTCATTTAAATAAACAATACGGCCCAAACTAAAACGCAACATTTCGTTATTTTCAGCATTTAATAACCGACTTGTTACCCCCCACGAAACCTGATTGGCTTGTGCTATTCTGTCTATGCCACTAAAGCGACGGTCACGGAATAAACCGTTATAGTCATCTTGCAATAGAGTTGTGTCGTAAATACCAATGTTGCTTTGATCTTTTTCAGGGATATAAAGGTACTGTAACTGTGGCTCAAGTGTTTGGTTGTACTCGCTATTAAATAAGGCGATGTTACGATCAAAATTGACACCACCATGCAATCGTATTTTAGGCAACGTTCTATTAATATTTTTTTCTAGCAGGCTGTTATTACCAATATTTTGTTGAATGTAATTAGTTTGCAGAACTTTGAGTTCTGAATTTAAAAACCATGCAGGTGTAACCATAGGGTAAAGTAAACCAGCTTCTACATGGTATCTCTGCGCTGTTGGCTTGGTTAAATCTGGTGTATCAAAGCTAGAAAATTCGCCATAAACATCAAAGATACCATCAAAGTCATCAAAAGTTTGTTGGCGCCTCGCTTCTATTTGAGGCAAGGTTTTATAACTTTGTTGATGATTACCTAATAATTCAAAATCTTGTAATTTTAGGGTGGTTTGCCAATTTTCTGCGAAATAAGCCAATTCACCTATTTGATAGAGATATGCATCGTTAGAGTTAAATTGGCTACTACCTAAATCCACTAAGTAATTATCATCACTAATGGTCGTGTAGTCTACATGGGCTCTAAACCTTTCTGAGAAAGTACCAATATGTTGAATTCTGGCTAAATAACGTGAATCATCGTTATTGTTAAGTTTTTTATCTTTATTGAGGTATTCAATATCAAGTTGACCTGACTGTAAGCCTTCTAAATATCGAAACTCTGTAATTAATTGCGTGCCTCTATCAGACATGTAGCGTGGTGTAATAGTGGCATCCATGTTTTCTGATATATTGACATAATAAGGAATTTCAACTTCTAAACCTGAGCTATTTGAAGTGCTAATTTTAGGGTATAGCATACCTGATTGGCGTTCATCACTAATAGGCATGGTTAAATAAGGAATATATAAAATAGGCACATCAAAAAGACTAAAACGAGCGTTATATGCCTCAAGTGATTTTTTATCTGAAGAAATGGTAATCTCGCTTGCGCGCATCTGCCAATCTGGCACAGGATCGTAACAAGTGGTAAAACTTGAGTCGATAAAACTCATCGTTTTTCCATTTCCATCAATATTAATTTCTTTTGCACTTCCGTGCCCAGCAGAGCCGTTTAGTTGATATGAAGTTGATGTTAACGCCGTGGACTTTTTTAATTGATTTATATTAAGCGTGTCGGCAAAAATATCTATACCTTTGTTTTGAAAGTGAATATCACCATTAGCGTTAACTGTAGATGTATTTCTATTAACGGATAATTCATCTGCAACAATTGATTTATCTTGATTTAATAAGGTAACACCACCGGTAAACGTGGCATATTCACCTTTTTTAATATTTGAAGTAGAAGATAAAATAGTAAAGCTGTCGTTTGCCTGCTTACCGGTTTCTTCTGCAATATTTGCGTAAAATGGAATAGGGCACTGACTAGCAATATTTGTATTTATTTCAATGTTTTGCGCCTTACTACCAAAGGTAAATGCTATTAGGCAGAGAAAGGGGGTTTTGTGTAAGGAAAAACGCATTTATAATCCGGGTAATTAACTTGAAAAATACAAAGCCTAGTTTAGTTCGGCATTTTAACGCTAAAGGCGGTAATAATATAGCAATTTTCTTTAGCCTGCGAATTAGTTATATTGGCACTATCATTTTTTAGAGATATTTTCTATTGAGTAATTTAAGAACTACAGCCTTATCACATTGGCTTGAAAGTCAGTTTTCAACGCAAAAAATCAACTTATTACCACTTACAGGTGATGCCGGTTTTCGACGTTACTTTCGCTTTGCATACCAAAGTAAAAGTTATATTGCGGTTGATGCGCCGGTAAAACTATCAAATAACCAAGCTTTTTTAAACGTTCAGCAAATTTTGAAAGATGTTAGCGTTAATGTACCTAACATTATCCATGCGGATCTCGAACAAGGTTTTCTTTGTCTTAGCGATTTTGGCGACATGGTATTATCTGAACGATTATCAAGTGATAACATGCAGAAATATTACGCTAAAGCGATAGTAGAATTAGATAAAATGCTAACATGTTCATCGGTATCTGTGTCGACTTTACCTTTGTATGATGAAAAATTTATTTTCACAGAACTGAGCATCTTTACTGAATGGCTACTCGAAAAACATTTAGCTATTTATTTAACTGTAGATGAGAAAATTGCATTAACCTGTTGCTTTGATGAATTAGTTTCAGCCATGGTTGAGCAACCTAAAGTATTTATGCATCGCGATTACCACAGCCGAAATATTATGCAGCTTAGTAATGATGAACTGGGTATTATTGACTTTCAAGATGCTGTAGAAGGGCCCGTTATCTATGACTTGGTTTCCTTATTAAGGGATTGTTACGTACGTTGGCCAAACCAGCTTATAGCACCTTTAATAGAAGATTATCGCTTACAAGTGCAAAATTATTTTCCAAACGAAACCCTAACAAAAGAAAAATGGCAATATTGGTTTGATTTAACTGGATTGCAGCGCCATATAAAAGCGAGTGGTATTTTTGCACGCCTCTATCACAGAGACAGTAAATCAGGATATTTAGCTGATATTCCACTTACCTTGAGCTACATACAAGATGTTAGCGCACAATATGATAAACTCACTTTTTTACATGAGTTAGTCAGTAAGCGGGTAATACCTGCGCTCAACAAATAACATAATGTGCTTATTTTTAAGTAAGATTTTGGAAAGTTTTTCATGAAAGCTATGATATTAGCAGCAGGTAGAGGCGAGCGAATGCGACCACTAACTGATAACTGCCCTAAACCACTGTTAACAGTGAATGGCTTGCCGTTGATAGTGCACCATATAAAAAACTTAGTGGCGGCGGGTATCAAAGATATTGTAATTAACCATGCATGGCTAGGTCAAAAAATTGTAGATTATCTCGGTTGCGGTCAGCAATTTTCGGCGAATATAAGTTATAGCGAAGAGCCTGTAGCATTAGAAACAGCCGGTGGTATTATAAAAGCATTGCCGATGTTAGTTGAACATGAAAATGATGTTTTTATGGTGATTAATGGTGATATTTATTGCGATTTTAATCTAAAGCAATTACCACGTTTAGGTGAAGAGTTTAACGCTCATTTGTTATTGGTTAATAATCCAGAGCATAACCCTAAAGGTGACTTTCAACTTGTTGAAGGGGTATTAACTAACCCTAAAAATAACCATCATGAAACATACACTTTTAGTGGTATTGCTCTTTACAGAAAAAGTTTTTTTAAGCAAGATGCTGCAACACAAGAATCGACTTTGTTACAACCAGTTCAAGAACAACAACTTATACAACCTTTAGCACCTATGTTAAGGGCTGGGGCTGAACAAGGTAAAGTGTCAGCGAGTTTAATGACTAACGCTTGGACAGATGTTGGAACACCAGAACGTTTAGCTAAGCTAAACACTATTTAACCATTTTATAATTAATTAATTATCGAGTTTTACGATGCGAATTTGGGGTAAAGTTTTAGGATTTTTATTTGGCTTGATGCTGAGTAAAAATATTTTCGGTGCGTTATTGGGCGCTTGGCTCGGACATCGGTTTGATAAAGGTATAGGGCTTAATTTTAACAACTTAGGTGGTGCTAAATCGGATGCCGACCGCCAAGCAATATTTTTCTATAGCAGTTTTTCAGTTATGGGTTTTATTGCTAAGGCTAATGGGCAGGTTACCCAGCATGAAATTGCTTTTGCTACAGCTTATATGGATAAGTTGGGGTTACAAGGTGCAATGCGTCAACAAGCTCAAGATGCATTTAGAGATGGAAAAACAACAGGCTTTCCAGTTACCGAACGATTAACCGAACTAAGATCTGTCGTTGGAAATCGTCAGGATTTATTGTTACTTTTTTTAGAAATTCAAATTCAAGTGGCTTTCGCTGATGGAAGCCTAGATGAAGATGAACGAGAAGCACTGCACCAAGTTGCTCAAGGCTTAGGCTACTCTGCACATGAATTAGATAAATTATTAGAGATGATAATTGCAGGGGCTAGTTTTCATCAACAAGGGCAAAGAGGTGGAACTCATAGCTTTGCACAGTCGGGTCAGCAACTTGAAAACGCCTATAAAGTGTTAGGTGTTACAGAACAAGATTCAGCGAGTGATATTAAAAAAGCTTATCGTAAACTTATGTCGCAACATCACCCAGATAAACTGGTAGCTAAAGGTTTACCTCCTGAGATGATGGAAACGGCAAAACAAAAAGCACAAGACATTCAAGCAGCTTACGAGTTAATAAACGCACAAAATAAATAACAACTTTTGTATTTACTTCGTTTTTAAAGATTATTTTAACAACGAAGTAAACAGCATAAATGCGACTAAATTGCTTTTTTATGTGTTAAGTGACTGATCAGTAGCTTGCATACGCAGTTGTAAGTCGCGTAGACTAATGCCGATTTTGATTTATACTTTGGATAACACAAATGTTCCTTTCAGTAACTAATAGGCGATTTATCGCAATATGGCTTAGCGCTATATTGTTAGTATTGTCTGTGGCTGCTGCTGCGCATAGTGTTGAACATATAGATGATGGTGTTAAAAAACACTGTACGTTGTGTTTTCATCAACATCAATTCGATCAAGTACTACCACAGCAAAACGCCACACTTGACTTTAATGTTCAGCAAGTAGAAACAATCGTTACTGTTGAACCAAAATTAGCACTAATTCAACGTGTTAATTATCATAGCCGCGCACCTCCCAAAACGCTTTAAACCTAATTATTTAACAAGCTATTTTTACAAAACCAACTTGCCAATTGAGTAAGTGGGTTGTTGTATTCGTATATAATTTATTTTAGAGATTTCCAAATGAAAAATTTCCAACGTGTTTCGACTTTTGTATCTACTGATATCGCTGGCTGCTTAGCGACTATTAACCCGACTAAAGTAACGGCTGCTTTAATCTTATCTGGCGCTTTGCCTTTACTATCATTCGCACAAACGCCGACACTGTCTAACCTTACTGTCAGTGCTGTGCTAGATGGCTACTATCAGAGTGAAGATCGTCTAATGACCGAAAGAGCAAAAGGCTTTGGCTTAGGTGAAACTGAGTTAGCGTTTAGTGCCAGTATCGATGATATGTTTTTTGGTAAACTCACCACTGTTTTTGAATCACATGAAGGTGAAACCGAAGTTAATGTCGAAGAAGCTTTTATACAAACAATGGCATTGCCGAATGGATTTACTGTTCGAGCAGGGCGATTCTTATCTGATATTGGCTATTTAAATAATCAACATCTTCATACTGACGCTTTTACCAGTAGACCGAGTGCATATCGTGCATTTCTAGGCGGACATTATTTCGATGATGGCTTAAGAGTAAGCTATATAGCACCAACAGATTTGTACTGGACGATGGGAGCTGAAGTTTTTTCAGGTGATAGTTTACGAGCTGAAGATGAGTCAGGTGAGCGCGAATTTGATAGCACGGGCGTTTATACGGCGTTTACAAAAATAGGTGGTGATATTGGTATTGAAAGTTCATGGCAGTTGGGGGCAAGTTACCTACGCAATGAAAATGGTCTGTTAACGCCTGAAGAACACGATGAAGAAGGTGAAGAAGGTGAAGAAGCGCATGCACACTCTGCTAGCTATACAGGTAAAAATACCTTTGTGGCTGATTTTGTTTATAAGTGGGCGCCAAATGGTAACTATAAATATCAACATTTAACGCTCAGTGCTGAATATTTTAGGGTGAGTGATTTTATGGTGCCAGACCTTGATGAAGAGCATTTGTCAGCAGAACATGACGAAGAAGGTAGTGTTAATGATTATCATCAAGCTTGGTATGTTAGTGGAGTCTATCAATTTTCACCAAGTTGGTCAGCAGGACTGCGATACGGAAAATTAAATACTCAAGTACTACACGAAGAACATTTCGATCAACAAACCCTAAAAGAAACTGAGCTAAGTGTTGCTTGGCACAATAGTCACTTCTCAACCGTTAGAGTTGAATTTAGTCATCAGAGTAATATTGGTTTTGATAATGCTGAAAATGACAATGTTATTACTTTGCAATATGTAATGGCACTAGGAGCACATAATGCACATCAATTTTAAATTACTGCTTAGCAGTGCTTTACTGACGTTGAGCCAAAGTGCTTTCGCGCAAATGAATATTTTTGCATGTGAGCCAGAGTATGCTGCTTTAGCAAAAGAGCTTGCTCCCTCAGCGAAAATTTATACTGCAACAACCGCTATGCAAGATCCACATCAAGTACAAGCGCGACCTAGCCTGATTGCTAAAATGCGCCAAGCAGATCTTGTGATCTGTGCTGGGGCTGATTTAGAGATAGGTTGGTTACCTATGTTGCAAATGAAATCGGCTAATACTCGAGTACGTAACACAGAAGATGGCTTATTTTTTGCCGCTGATCATGTCGAAACGTTAGACCAAATGAGTAATGTTGATCGCAGCATGGGTGATGTTCATAGTGCTGGAAATCCACATTTACATTTTTCACCACAGCGTGTTCTCGACATTGCGAAGGCACTAACAGAGAAGTTAATTCAGCTAGATACAAAGCAAAGCGATGTGTATCAGCAGCAGTTATCAAGCTTTGTGAATCGTTGGCAATTGGCGAGGACACAATGGCAGTCAAAAGTGGCGACGTTGCAGGGCATGAAAGTTATTGCCTATCACTCAACATTTCGTTATTTATTTGATTTTACAGGTATTGATTCTGTTGCTGATTTAGAGCCCAAACCGGGATTGCCGCCAACAAGTAGCCACCTTGCAAGTTTGTTAAAACTAGCTAACCAAGGTGATATATCGGCAATCGTTGTGGCTTCTTACCAAGATCAACGTGGAGCGAACTGGTTAGCAGAAAAATCGAATTTACCTGTTGTTGTGCTACCTTTATCGGTCGGTGGTAATCAGCAAAGTGATGATTTATTCAGCTTGTATGACAGTGCTTTAGACCTATTAATTAAAGTAAATCACCCTAAAAAATAGCATTTAAAGCTACAGGTATTATCGATGGATTATGAATTACTCACTATACTGTTACCTGCATTCGCTGCGGGTATTTTAGTACTTTCAACTCATGTTGTATTGGGTAAACAAGTATTAAGGCGTGGTATTATTTTTATAGATTTAGCTATTGCACAAATAGCGGCTTTAGGAGCGATAGTTGTGCGTATGGATCATGATCTTGCTGAGCTTGCGTATGCAAATATTTGGATCCCAGGCCTATTTGCATTAGCAGGGGCAGGCATTATTGCCTTATTAGCCAAATATATGGCAGAAGAGCTAGAGGCGATGATCGGTTGTTTTTACGTTCTATCTGCTGTGACAGCTATGTTGTTGTTATCTAATGATCCACATGGTGCAGAGTTACTTAAACAACTAATGTCAGGTCAAATTCTTTGGGTAAGTTGGCAGCAACTGTTATTACCAACGATAGTCTATAGTGCCATACTTGCGTTAATACTTTACCGACCTAAAATTTTAGATGGAGCTGCTTTCTATTTATTATTTGCTGTGGTTATAACATTATCCGTTGAGCTTGTTGGGGTTTATCTTGTTTTTAGTACCTTAATATTACCTGCTTTAGCAATTAATAAATTACAGGGCACTCGGGTATTGTTATGGGCTTACGGTGTAGGTTTAGTTGGGTATTTACTAGGCTTGTATATGTCAGCAACTTTCGATTTACCTAGCGGTGCGGCAATAGTGGCGACATTAGCCTTAAGTGCAGTAGTGTTTAGATTAGTAAGTAGGTTAGGTTTAAGAAAGTAAATAGGGTGTGTTGATTCAAAAATTAAAAAGCCAGCAAGTTAAAAACTGCTGGCTTTTTCAATGGTAATGTTCTGACTAAAATAATTTCTAGTTAGATAATTAGAAGCTGTAAACTAAAGTCATTGCTGTTTCAGTGTTAACATTTTCTTTATCTTCATCAACGTCAGTATTGTAATCTACAGTAAAGCTAAATTTAAGTTGTAGTGTTTCAAGTAACTTTGTAGAAATAGACGTTCTTGCTTTATAAGTACTGTTTGCATCACTTTTTGGAGCATACTTTGCTACTAATAACTGCTTAAATAAAACGTGCTCATTAATTTCACGTGTGTATAAAGCTTGGGCTTGAACAATAAAGGCAGTATTTATTTCTTCGGGATCAGTATCAGTTGCACTGACAACATCGCGTTTAAAACCTGGACCAATATCAGCATCTAGTGTTGTTTTTTCAGTTTCATACCAACGACGACCCCAACCTGCAGAAATTGAGCTCTGGTTGTCGAAACTACTAAAACGGTCGTCTTCATAAGAAGCATTCGCATAGATATAGTTTGGACTTGCCTTGTCAATTGTATAATTAGTTTGGCCGACTGCAGTCCACTTTTGATCACTGGTAGTAAAGTGATCTTCGCCATTTTCATCTTCTTCCTCACTTTTCTTTACCAACAAGCCTAAGTTTACTGTTGATTTCCAAGCACCTGCTTCGTGAGTAAAGTCAAAACCTGCTTTAACATCTGCACTGTTTGTATCACCTGTTTTAAAAAGCATACCTAGCTCTGCAGAAGCAGTATAAGGAGATTTAACTTTTGGTGCGGTTGCTTCTTCTGCTAATGCAACTAGCGGCATAAAACAAAGTGCTGCTGATATTAACTTATGACTCATTTGTTTCTTCCTTTCTTACGTGTAATGATAATTGTGGATATGGTATTTCAATGCCAGCATCATCTAATGCGACTTTAATTTTTTGTAACAGATCACGATGTAATGGCCAGTAATCGGCAGAGGTAACCCAAGGGCGAACAACAAAGTTTACTGAGCTTTCAGCAAGTTCTTGTACACCGATAACAACTTCTTTATCTTTTAAGACTAATTCATGCTCACTGGTTATCTTAGTAAGTAACGCTTTAGTTTTAGCAAGATCTGCATCGTAACTTACACCAATAACTAAATCTAATCGGCGCTCAGGTTTGGTTGAAAAGTTAGTAATCGTACTAGAGGTAATTTTACCATTTGGAATTATGACCGCTTTGTTATCACCAGTTCTTAATTTTGTTGAGAAAACATGAATTTCTTCAACAATACCGGAAACACCCGCTACATCGATAAAATCACCACTTTTGAATGGCTTTAATATAATAAGCAGAACACCTGAGGCAAAATTAGATAGTGATCCCTGCAGCGCTAAGCCTATTGCTAAGCCAGCTGCACCGACTATGGCGACTAATGAAGTAGTGTTAAAACCTAAATGAGAAATAGCAGCGATAATAACAATAACGAACAACATACCGTAAAGTAAGCTGCTTAGGAATGAGATAATGGTTTCATCCATACCTCTATGACGCATAACTTTTACAACGCCATCGCGTACTAAATTTGCAACAAATTTACCAATAAATACGATAGCTAGTGCAACGACTAATTTTATCGCAAAATCCATTAGCATTTGTTGATTTTCTAGAAACCAGTTCTGAATAGTGTCCATTATTTACCCTGAGCAATTTTATGATGGGGGATTATAATAAACATCAATTGAAATTTCATTACATTGTTCAAAAAACACCATAATTTTCAACATTACTTTAAGGAGTGTTTTGGGGAGAAAGTAGAAGTTTACATTGCAAGCCAAAACAAAAAAATCCGATGAATACGATTCATCGGATCATTGACTAAATTTTCAATATAACGGTTACCGTTATGAACACATAGGCATGTTAGTAACAGCTATTAATGCTATTTAATTAATGCGTCTAATTTACCCGTTGAATATTGCACAAACATATTGTCTAAAGATATTGGCTTAATACCTGAAGCATGACCAACACTACCAAAAGCTTCATAACGCGCTTTACAAATATCATACATTGCTTGTGTTGATGCTTTTAGAAATTTACGTGGGTCAAACTCGCTTGGGTTTTGTGCTAAAAATCGGCGAACTGCGCCTGTTGAGGCTAAGCGTAAGTCAGTGTCGATGTTAATTTTACGCACACCATTTTTAATACCTTCTTGAATCTGCTCAACCGGAACACCATAAGTTTCAGGTATTTTACCACCAAATTCATTAATAACGGCTAACCATTCTTGCGGCACAGAAGAAGAACCATGCATAACTAAATGCGTATTAGGAATACGAGCATGAATCGCTTTAATACGATCGATAGCGAGAATATCGCCTGTAGGTGGGCGAGTAAATTTATAAGCACCATGTGAAGTACCACAAGCAATGGCTAAGGCGTCAACTTGTGTTTTTTGAACGAAATCAGCCGCTTCTTCTGGATCAGTTAGCATTTGATCCATGGTTAATTTTCCAACCGCGCCAATACCATCTTCTTCGCCAGCTTCACCCGTTTCAAGTGAACCTAAACAACCTAATTCACCTTCAACTGAAACACCACAAGCATGTGCCATTTCAACCGTGCGACGAGTTACGTCTACATTGTATTCATAGCTTGAAGGTGTTTTACCGTCATCCATAAGTGAACCGTCCATCATAACTGATGAAAAGCCTAATTGAATAGAGCGTTGACACACGCCAGGTGAGGTACCGTGATCTTGGTGCATTACCACAGGAATATGAGGAAATTCTTCAATAGCAGCTAAAATTAAGTGACGTAAAAAAGGTGCACCAGCATAAGCACGAGCACCAGCAGAACCCTGCAGTATTACTGGGCTATTAGTATCGTTAGCAGCAAGCATAATTGCTCTAACCTGCTCCAAATTGTTAACGTTAAAAGCTGGAATACCGTAACCGTTTTCGGCGGCATGATCTAACATTTGGCGCATAGAAACTAAAGCCATGAATTAACTCCTGAGATTATTGTTGGTGATAAAATTGATTTCAAAAAAGTTTCATTATGAAACTTAGTGCTTTCATGTCGTAATTGTATCAGAAGAAATTAGTGCATTGCACGTGAAAAAATAGCACTACTGTGGTTAATAAAATGCATTATTTTACAGTTATTATATTTGTGTTTTTATTACTGAAATATTGAAGATATAAGAGAGGTTTTATTGCTAAATAGCTATAAATTTATGTAATTTTACTACAAATAAATGGCAGTCTAGAGAATATATTTTATGATAAACATTTTGCTAGGTGATAAAAGTAGATTTTTACCTAAAATGCTTGCGGGGAATATGGGGTTAATAAAAAACGGCAGTGTATTTCTACACTGCCGTTGTAACTATTATGTTTAGCAAATTTATTTTTTAGCGCGAGCTTCTAAAATAGCTACTG
>TARA_R110001632_G_scaffold4863_2_pt1 | contig 18438 bp, 29 predicted proteins | sample TARA_R110001632 | Tara Oceans TARA_R110001632 (sample SAMEA4398266) | marine metagenome | biome: Polar Biome; feature: [SRF] surface water layer (ENVO:00010504); material: water (ENVO:00002006), including particulate matter (ENVO:01000060) such as... | depth 5 m
TTTCGCCCTTTGCTATTTGTTCTTTTACAAACAAAACAAAGTCTTCTGAATTGGCTTCAGACTTTTGTATATCAAGTTCACCATTATCGTTTCTCACTTCGGGATTCCATAGTGTAATCCTTTCTGTCATTTCATGGTTTTGTCTCCAAGTCGGTTCGCAACCGTCATCCCAATCTAAAACATAGATTTGTTTATCAGGGAAGTCTAATGCTAGACCACTTTTTACAGTCTTAGGTTCTCCCCAAATACCGCAAATTAAACGATTGTTTCTAGCCAACCTCTCTCCTGTTTGTTTGCTCAATTTATCTTGAAACAAAAGAACTCTTTGGTTATTTGTTGTTTCAATCGCTACTGCTTCATTATTTTTATTATTACTTGTTAATCCCATATTATCACCATGCTGTTATTAGTTCTTCATCTTCTACTTCTAGGCATAAACCTTTTTGTAAAGACCACGCTTGAACTAGCGTGTTTAAGTCTGTTAATGAATCACATACATATCTACACTCTTTTGTGCCGATATGTAACTTAGTCCAATAAGTTCCTTCTTCTTTGTCGTTTTCTTTCCAAGTTAAAAAATCAACTGTTTTTAAGTCAATCAAGTAACTATTCGCTTTTAATAAATATCTATCTTCTTTTAAATCTTCCATATGTTTTTCCCCCCATAGAGGATATAGGCTTCGCACCTATTCGACCGTCATTAACGCCAACGAATACACAGTGAGTAAACTACTCAATCAAAACCAGTCAAAGTTTTCCTCAACTGGTTGTGCTACTTCAACTGCTGAACCGTGTTTAACAGTGCAATAAAGACCTGCAACATTGATAGTTACTGGTTCAACTCCTTCATCTGTTGTTCTTTGGCTTGTTCGACCAACAACAATAATAGAAGAACCAATTCCAAAGTCAAGTGTTAAATGACTTGGAATCCAACAAGTTGTGATACCATCATTATCATAATTCATTTCTGCATTAAGGTCAGTAATGTTAATAATTCGGTTTCCGTTCTTAGTTGGTTGCATATTCATATTACAAACTGTTCCGTCTGTAACAACAAATCTTTCCTTAGAAGGTAGTGCTTGTCTTTGAATGTGCGCTCTATCCATTTCAACCAATGGAACTAAATGACTTCGGAAGTTGTTCTTTAAACAATCTTCAAAGTCATAAGTGGACATATTACGATACAAGTCGTTTTCTGTGTCCATATCAGAATTCATAGTTAGGCTATCAAGAGTTAGTTGTTTTGCCCCATAAATATCTGTTCCATTAGAACCAAGAACACAAAGGAAATGACACCATTCAAAACTGTTTGGTGCAAAGTCTACTCCGCCTTGATTCTTGTAAGAAAAGTAATAAGGTTGCATTTCACCAGTTCCTAGAGAACCATAGAAAACACCACTTCTTCGCATTGTTTCCTTAGCGAGAGGCTTTCCGTAATTATCATTCTTACCACCGTTCATATAAACAGCAGTTGCATCTAATGGAATAAACCAACGACCATCTTCTGTTTGTTCTGCACCAGAAGGTAAAGCACTAACAGGTTTTTCTTCGTAGTTATCTTTATGATAACGAGAAACTACCCAACCACCATCTGCTCTTTCATTAGCAACGGCAACAATTCCTTTTTCAAGGGCATTTTCGCTATCACGCATAAACTCTTCTTTTGCTTTCATTCTATTGTATGCCATCATATCTCTTGGTGCATCCAAAGATACAAAGAAACCGAAAGCAGACTTATAGAAAGAATCGTCAGTTTTACCTGCGCTTTCTGTATTAGTATCGTTACTTTGTGTTCTTCGTGTATTAGCAACAAAGTTACGCCAAAGACCCTTAGCAATTGGGTTTGTCGTTTCAATCGTGTTTTCCGAGCAAATCTCTTCAAACTTAGCCATACCTTCTTCTGCACTCAAGCCAATGACTTCAGCACCTTTTGTTATTTCATTTTTCATATTTTCATCCATAGTTTTCACCTTATTTTTTTTTATTTTTTTATCCTACAATAACTGTCCTATTAACCAAGAGGCTAATAATTTTGGTGTCATTGTATTGGAACGCCATTCGCTTTCTCCTAATGTTCTTAAGAACTTGAATTTAATGTTATTATCTAATCCTTCCGAATTAATTACAGCATCATGTAAACCTATACAAACCTCTTTAATAGTTTTACCGTCATGCAATAGGGTATGAATACTGTCTAAGGAATTGGAATTTTTATTGATTATTGATATTAGTAATGTATTATAGTCAGTTAAACTTATCGCAATTTGCTTATTGAGCGTGGAATCAGTTGCTTTCGCCGCCTGTAACTCCGTAATCGCCCTACGCATATCACCGTTCATAGCATATATAAAAGAGCCTATTTCATCTTGGGAGAAGTGAGTTATTTCTTCACGATGAAGAATTGAATTTATTACATCCGTCATTGACTCATTAGACAATGGTTTGAAATGATAGTTTGCACACCTACTTTGTAGTGCAAAGATAATTTTATTTCTATCGTTACAGGTGATAACGAATCTAATATTACTAGCGTATCTTTCCATAATACGCTTAAGTGCATTTTGAGCATCATTAGTCATACCATCCATTTCATCTAATAACATTATTCTAAATGGAGCATCACCTATTGTTCCGCTTTGAGCGACACTCTTAATCATGGTTCTTACCGTTTCTAAGCGTCTATCATCGGAAGCATTTACTTCTACATAATTATCTTGAAAAGTTTCACCGAGTATTTCTTTAGCAACTACCATACCAGCAGTTGTTTTTCCATTTCCTGGATTTCCAAAGATTAAAACATTAGGCATATTTCTTTCTTCTATCCACGCATTAGCGTCCATAGTAAAATGATTCTGTCCTATAATCTCATTGATTCTTTGTGGTCTGTATTTCTCCGTCCATAGCATTTATATTCCTCCATATATTTGAATTGTGTTTTTTACAGAAACCCGCCTTTTCAAATCGTTTGTTTCTAAGCAATTGTCCAACTTGGTTGGAAGTATAGGAAGTTACCCTATTAGAAGAATTGCGCTTCTTATTGTTTTGTGTATTTAACACTAGCATTATTTCTTTACAAGTCATTTCTTTATCTTGTAGAATATCTACTATTCTATATACTAGTTTCTGTGTCTTCAAAAGAAATCCTCCAGTGCTGATTGAGTAACCTTAACTGGGTCAGTTTTCTTTCTGCGTCTTTTCTCTCCTATTTTTAGGATTCTACATTCGCCATTGTTTAGTTTCTTCTTAGCCCAAGTTTTGAACTTATCGTCCTTAAATAGTTGGTCTAATACTTTAGGGTTCTTTACTCCTAAACGCCTTGATAATTTAGGTATCTGTGAATACTTCCTTCTCTTTGGCATTTCTAATCTACCGACTAAATTACCATCATGTGCATAAGCAAGCATTTCATAAAAGTATCTTTGACTCCATCTACGCTTTACTATACCATCAACAAAGATTAATCTATTTGGATGCATATTTTCTGTAAGCCAAGATATAATCTGGGTATCGGAAGGTTTGTTAAATAAGAGCAAGTCCTTAATTAATTCCCTATCTTTTGATTTAAGATACTCATATACTAAGGAATAGGTATCTCTTTCCTTAGTAACAGGAGATACTGAATTAGGTGCTAGAAGTTGTAGTTGTTCTTTTAAGAAGTTTTTAGACCCTGCTCTTTTTAGTTTACACATGGCAACTATTTCTTTAGGAACACTCTTTTGGTTAATAGAAGTAAGAACTACTTGACCTTGATACTGCCTAATCACATTAAGTATGTTTTCTTTATCAGGTTTATAGTGAACATCTTCGATAATAATTCCTCGCTCCATAGGAAACGAACCTATATCAAAATCAATATCATTAGCATACAGAATAACAGGGTCATTAACAAAGGTTTTTGCTTTAGTTGATTTGCCCGTTCCTGTCTTTCCTGTTATTAGTATTGTTCTATCGTTATTCATTGTAGTTAATCCCATTAAATTACCCCTTTTAATTCAAAGATTCTTTCTAATCCTTCTGCGGTTCGGTGTTTATTCTCCGAAATAATCCCCACTACTTCTCTAAACATCTCCCATTCACCCTTTGCATCAGGTAAAACAGGAACTAGTTCCATTAGTTTATAAAGGTTTTTAATACCACCTATTTTAAGTATAGGCTTTGGTCTAGTTTTGCTTTCTACTTCTTTAAAGGAAGTGCCTATTTGATGTTGCTTTAGACTTCTTTCTACTGCTTTAAGGAATTTAAGGTCTGCTCGTATAGTGAGTTTTACTTTAATCCTGTAACCTATTTGAGAATCATTTGCTCTTTCAATATGAAAGTCTACTTTAGAAGAACCTAAAAGTATTCCTATTAACATATCTTTACTATACATATGAATTGCTCCTGTATATTCCTAAGTATTCTGCTTTGTATCTAAAGTAGTCTAATCCATCTAAAACTACTTGGGTTATATCTTCTTCAAATGCTCCAAAGTCTCCAGCAAATACAAAGGCTAAACTAGTTCCTTGAAACACATTCCAAGCAACTGCTTGTTCTTCCTCGATTTTATCATAAAAAATTGCTATTCTGCCGCTTTCTATTTCATCAAGACACAATACTAATCCTTTAATTAGAACATCTACCTCTTCTTGCGTTAAGTCACCATAAACAATAAAAGTAAAACTAGTGGCTAGTCCATGATTTTCAATCCAATCTTGAATTTGCTCATCATTGAACATTAGTATCATTCCTTCATGTATTCTTCATTCTCAGGCCAGTAGCCTTCGGGTGAGGTATTGGTTTCCATCCAATAAAAATGCGCCGCAGTAATACGCTTATCACCTCGTCTTATAGCGTTTTGTGCTGCTTGGCTGACTAAGTTACATAAAGCAGTTTCAACCCATTCAGCGATAAAATACTTTGCACTATTTGAAATAGTTAATTCTGTATTTTCTTTAATTAGTTTAGTAACATTGATTTTAGTTGTTCGTGCAATTGGTTTTGGTTCAGGCTTTTCAGGTGTTACTATTTTTCCATCTACAACATAAGGACAATACTTTTGTATAACTAACTTAGGTCTGCCTTGTTCGTGTAAGATATTCTTTAGATGAGCATATCCATCACTGTCTATTTTAAGACACCTATAAGTTGTTGTCTCTATAATAGTCATATCTCCCTGTTGTATCATACTTCATTCCTCGCTTGTTCCAATAGTGCAATAATTAAGGCATTGTCTTTACCCTCTTCTAAATACTTAAGAGCCAATAGCACAATAGACTTCATTCTTTTACCTTCTTCGTCAGTTTCTTTGGAAACAATCTTCAAGTTTTCTTTTATCTTTCTAATTGCTTTACCTTCTTCAACAGGTTCTCCGATAATTAATGCTCTTTGTTCATACAATAAATCTAAGTGAATTTTGTTAGTCTTCATTGTCTGATGAATACAACCAATATAGTGATTAACTCCTTTATCGGCTAGGTCTGAAATTTTAAATACTTTACCAGTGTTATTTGTTATGTAATTTGGTTTCCAAGTCATTCTAATCTCTCCACATCTTCTAAGGTATTAATGTCTACAACGAACTTATCGTCTCGAATACGGACACATCTAGGAAACCTTAAACCTAAATTTTCTTTATCATCTCTTGAAACTAAATCAGCCTTTACTTCCAGCACTACTACTGGTGAAACGCTAAACAAACCCTTATCAAATGATTCTACATTTCTACGCAGTAAGTTAGTAAGGCTAATCAAATCCTCATCCGAGAAACCAGTCCCACACCAACCGACCGAATGATAACCATTATTAGCCTTCACTCCTAGTTCAAAAGTGCCGAAGACATTGGCTCGTTTCCCTTCTCCATATTTAGTAGCAAGGATAACAACATCGAGATTTATTTGTGGAGGCTTGTATTTAGCCCAATAAATAGACCGTTTTCCTGCTTCATAAGGAACTGTTGCATCTTTAACGATGATTCCTTCAAACCCTTCATTGATTGCTTCATGGTAAAAGGCCATAATATCACCTTCTGTAATTCGGTGTGCTTGATTCGGCAAGTCTTTCATTCTCTCCAACCTATCAGTATATGATAAATCCATAACTGTTTCGTTATTGAGCATAAGACAATCAAAAATAACCCATTCCACCTTGACTCTTTCCATAGCCTCTTGGGTATTCTTAGAATGAACCCTTGTTCCCATCTGTTTATGTGGGGCAGGTGCGCCGTTTTCTAAGATGGGATATATTTCACCATCTAAAATAGCGTTTTTAACATTGTAGGTTTGAACTAATTCAACAACATCAGGGAATTGTTGAGTTACAATCTTTCCTTTGCGATTAAAAATCATTGTCTTATCATTGTCAATATGAATTTGATACCTGTTTCCATCGTATTTATAATCAACTACGAAGTCAGTTGGCCATTTATTCATCGGAACTTCTTTAGCAAGCATAGGCTTGATGAACTTTCCATAAGTTAAATTACAAGGAGGGTTATTACCTGCCTCATAATACTCACAAACTACTTCAATAGAATTAAAGTTTAGGTGTTTCTTTACTATTGCTTGTTTCTTATTATAGTGTTTAGCAATAACCTTAGTAACAGTTCCGATATTCATGCCGTTTCTAGGAGTTCTAAGCATATAACGGATAAACCAACGGCGAGCATTTGCTGACATAGCCAATAAAGTTTCTTCAATCATAGCAAACTCATTTGATTCAATCTTTCCACAGTTCATTTGTAATATTCGTAGAACATAATTAACTGAAAAGTTCCTTTGCTTTTCTGCTGAAGTATCGAGATAGTAAATTGCTTCTCCTAAATCATTGTGGGCTGCTAACAACCCATCAATTTCATCTTCAAATACATCAAAGATTTTAGCCATCCACTTCTTTGCTTTGGCTAAACCTAAGTTATTCGCATTCAAATTGTCTTTATCCAGAATAATTAACACAGAACTTCTAGGACTTTTTAGTGTATTAAAACTATCTAAATCCCTAGAAATCCGAGTTACCTGTTGAGTTTGTATCAATTGGTCTGTCGCTTCCAGCATTCGGCTCATATTTTCCCATGTCATCTATAATCATCTCCATATTTTTATTCATTTTTATAACCAGTTCTTTTAGAAGGGGGCTAATCTTTCCTTCGTGCTTTTTAGAATAAGCCCACATAGCATTTGCTAAATAGACCCATTCACTCTTCTTCATTTGAATCCCTTTCACTAGGTTCTTGATTCAATGCTTGAAGTAGTCGTAAAAAGTTACTCATTAATTGTTGAGTTACAATAACTTCATCTTGTTGTCCTCTCTCCATAAATCGGTGCATCATGTGAATAAAGGATGCTTGAGTAATAGCAGGTGCTATTTTGGCTAATGAGTTATTATTATAAATCTCCCAATAGCACACAAAGGAGGCTCTCGCTAGATAATTACCATTAATCATGTCAATATATCCCGCATTAAAATGCTCTAGTGCCGCACCCTTAAGTCGCTTCTTATTCTGTTTCGCCCACTCTTCAAACTTCTTATCGTTTGTTGTAATTAAATATAGTTTATTACTCATTCTTCTTCCCCCCAATCGTATTCTGCATTAGAATCAAACTTAACATCATCTCCGTGTGAATGATTCCAACAATGATTAAATGGAGTAATTACTCTCCTTCCATCTTTAAGATAGCCAACAACATGAAGTTCTGGTATATTTGAACCAATACCTTTAATCGCTGTTTTGTATGTTCCAACCAAACTTAGGTTTCCGTCATATACTGCCTCTACCATTCGCTCAACCGAAAGTTGAATCGCCTTAATGTTGTCCGAACCAGTAGATAATGAGTCTAACCATTTTCTATTTACATCACACCAATTAGCGAGTTCTAAAATCTCAGGCTTCTTTCTTTCTAATTGTTCCTGTTCTCTTTGAACTTCTTTCGCTTTTGCATAAATATCAAGTTGTTCTTTCATATTAGCCCATGAATGAAATACTTCATTGTGTTCTTCTTGTAAGTAATCCAATAGTTCATTGTATTCATTCATTCTTTTCACCATCCATAAACTCTCTCATCGCTTGGTAAAACTTACCAAAGCAAAGGTCAATATGTTCGGGTTGGACTCTACAACCTCTACCGCCCTTTGGGGCGACTTTCATTTGTTGTTCTACATATACTGCGAATAAATCAATTATCTTACCCGCATTAGTGCCAAATCTAGGAACTGCATTGTTCCCATATTGTCTATCTTCATTTGCTTTTCTCAAACTAATCTTAGCCTGAACTTCACTCACTCTTCTCATCTATCTCTCTCCTTAATATATCTAATAATGTTTTTGCTTCTTCCATATTCAAACGAATACCTTTGTTTGTTGGCTTATCACTTTTAAACCAACGAATATCCAAGACTTCAATATTCCAATACTTGCCTCTTTTAATTTTACAGTCCATAACGGCATCACGGACAATAGTTCCGACTACTTGTAGTTCATCACTCAACTCATCCACCCCTTTTTGAACTTATCTAATTCTTGCCTTGATACAAAGTATCTTGGTGTGTCTAATTCATCTAAACGATTAACAACCCAACATACTCCACCTAAACTTGAAATTTGAACTACCTCAAATTGAGAGTTATCTATTTCTATTACTTCCGAAGTATTTATTTCGGGAGTTAATCCATACTTACGAGTTATTTCTCGTGATACTTCATGAATGTTATCTACAACATACTTAATAATATGCGCTCTTTGAATTGGTATCTTCGGTGCAACATCAATCTTTAATGAACCAGTCATACTACAAACAATACATTTATTTCCTGTGCAAATAGGACAAGTTACCTGTGCTTTATGTGGTGCAGGTAAAGTTACTGTTATTGCTTTCTTTTTCATCATTTCCACCTCTTAGTTTCAGGAACTAAATGCCCTTCAAGACTTCTAACGAAGATAACCATTGTTCCATCTGTATAAACAATAGTCATTCTTTCAATTTCTTTATCCAAGATTATTCCTCCACCAATACTGCTACTTCTGTTGAATAAAACAACGAGGCAATTGACATAGCCGCTAAGAAACTGTTTGCAGTTACTTTAACTGGGTCATAAACCCCTGCTTCATGTAAATCAGAATAAGAATTAGTTAATGCATTGTAACCTATATTTTGGTTATCAACGAGCATTTCATCCATTTCTCTTTCGTCTTTGAATCCACCATTCTCTTTTAGAACTTGTAGTGGAGTTCTTAGTGCCTTAGCAAACCATTCAGGTAATTCTAAAGCATGACTCGCTTTATACAAAGTCATTCCTCCACCAAGAACAATACCTGATTCTAATGCTGCTTTAGTAGCGTTAAGTGCATCATCAAGTCTTTCTTTAGTTTCTCTCATTTCCATAGAAGAAGAAGCACCAATTTTAATTGTTGCTACTCCACCTTTTAGACGGGAGATACGGGATTTAATCCTAGCGGAATCATATCCCTTCATGCCCTTAGCCACTTCTTTTAAGTTTTTAATCCTATCCGAAGTATCTCCTTCTCCACCAACAAAGGTAGTGTTTTCTTTTGTGATAATTACCTTATTACAAGTCCCAAAATCACTACTAGTAATCTCGGTTGCTTCATCTTTGCTTTCGCTATTGTAGACTTTACCGCCGATAAGAGATTGAATATCACTCAACTCATCAATTTGAGCATCACCAAAATTAGGTGCTAAAATTACTGCACATTCAACAGTCTTGTTGATAAGATTCATTACTAAGTTATTGAGAGCCGCACCTTCCATACCCTTACAAAGAATCAACAAAGGCTTTCCTTGACTAGAAGCCAATTCTAGCATAGGTAGAATATCTTTGAATGACCTAAAAGGAATATTAGACATAAAAATCAATGGGCTTTCAAACTCTACTTTACCACCATCTGTATTACACATCAAGTGACTAATATAGCCTTCAGGTATTTCCATGCCTTCTCTATGAACCATTTCAGTATTGTAGTTATTTGATTCTTCAACAGTAACAATACCATCTCTACCAACCATAGTCAAAGCCCCTTGAATTAAGCCACCTAAATACTCATCGTTATTCGCCGCTACTGTCGCAATATTTTTAATATTGTCGTCTTTAATCTTAATTGCTGCTCTATCAAGATAATTAACTACCTTCTGTTTAAATTCTTGAAGAGCATAATTTACTGTGTGAGTAGAGTCATCTATCTCCATAAGAGAATGACATAGTGCTTGAGCAAGAATACAAGCAGTAGTAGTTCCATCACCAGATTTATCCTGTGCTTGACTTGCTAAGTTTTGAACCATTTGAACACCCATTTGAACATAAGGGTCTTCGTGAGTAATATACTTAGTAATCGTAACTCCGTCATTGATGATAACAGGAGGGTTGTTCTGCAAAATAACTGTTTTTGCTTGTGGCCCTAAAGTTGGTTTAACTGTTTCCGCAACTAAATCAATTCCCTGTAATAACTTTTGCTTTACTTCTTTACCTTTAATAATCATTCTACATCACCTAACACTAATAAAATATGATTTACATTAACAACTAAATGCTCTCTAAACTCATGATGCTTGTGGTTCATGTCAATCAAAACCTTTCTACCTTCTAAGTCTTCATTAATAGAACAAGAAACACAATGTCCTATACCATCATTCTTTACTTGAATACCAGAAGAAGTAGTATTTAGGTCAATTCTAATTAACGCATAGTCTCCAATCGCTATCATTCTTCTTCCTCCTTTCTACTTTTGTGGGCTTGGTAGGCTTGAAACAAATCATGGAAGATTTTTGAATGTGTTTGTTGAATCCACATAGTAAATTCAAGTGCAGCATCCTTAGCAACATTCTCTACATTTCTTCTCACTCTTCTTCCTCCAAATCATTTGTTGCTACTTGAACCCATCCTTTGTTCATATTAGCATCAACAAAAGTCCAAATGTGATTCTTATGAAACTGGTCAAGTTTCTTATCTTTATCAGTTACATTAGACCAATGAATACCCTTACCATCTTTTCTGGTATTCGTATCTTTAGGATGCAACAATTGATGTTGCTTGGCCTGTTCTCTTAGCGTCAGTTTTGGTTTATTATCTGTATTTCCGTATATCATTCTTCTTCACCTCTTCTCTCCCATGTTTGAGTTCTCTCAAACTTATTATCTCGACAAATCTCTAATTCCTGTGGTTTACTTTGTTCCCAGAAACCATAGTGGCCAATGCCACCTATAACATAAGCGGATTCCATCGTTGGTTGCCAAATAGAAACAGTTCTAATGTCTGTTCCACTAAAGTAGGCACTACCAAACGGATGAGTATGAATCCAACATTTAATAGGTAAAGACATACCAACAGGTTGATTCAAAAACTCAACAAATCCTGATGAACCAGTTGAAACAAAACAACGATTCTTTCCATCAATAACTACTTGAACTTCTAAATTAGGAAGTATTCTAGTTGATGCTTCCCAAATAGCAGCATGAAAATCTAAATCATGTGCGGCGACATCTACAACTTCTTCAAAAGGAACTGCACATGAAAAAGCATTCATTTTAGAAACAACATCAAATCTATCTAACACAAATGATTCTGCTTGTTCTCTCTTAAGTTCTAGTTCTTCTAAATGAACACGGATTTCTTCCTCCGAAGGTTCAACACAACAAGGATTATTCCCGTTGTAGTAAATCAATTCACCACATTTTGTGCATTCTTCTGCTTTTGTATTTTTACTCATCTTATTCACCTCTCATTTTGTTTAGTTTCTTTTCAATCTTAGCAATTTTCTTATCCGAGCGAGCAATTTTCTTTGCTAGTTTTCGTGCCTTACGACGCTTGAAGAAGCCAACTTTGTTTGACTTGGACTCGGCTTTCTTTCGAGCCGAAACGACCTTAGCCGCCTTCATAAGCATCGTTTGGTGCAAGGGTTCTGTGCTATCAATCAAGGTTTCTAAGCGACTTGCGATAGTCTTGTATGGCATATTAAAACGATTTCTTGCTTCATCAATTGATAACTCGTAAAAGTTACAAAGAAGGTCAAAATCTTCTTCTTCTGTCCATTGACTATCTACAACAGTTGGATTAGTCAAAGATTCATATTGTTCACCTATTTCAAGAAGCATTTCCTTTTCTGCAATTGTAATATGGCGAGTTGTAGGATTACCATGCTTTTCTACAAACGCCTTAAGGTCGTTGGTTTTAATGGGTGTTTTGCGTTGGTTAAAGTATTTAGCGACAGTTGCTAAATTACGATGGGGAGTTGCATCCAAAGCCTCTTCTAAAGATGAAGATGCTTTAATGCCCGCTAGTTCTAGTGCTGACAGTCTTCCTCGCTTATTAACAATCTTAGTTTCAATTGGAGTAATAGTTTTAACTACTTCTCGCTTAACAGTCTTGGCTTCTATTAGAACCTCTTCTGCCTTTTTATTAGAAGCAAGTATCAGCAAATCAATCTGTTCAGCCGCTTGACCCTTAGTTAGTGTAACCATTCTACTTTCGGCTGATTTGTTTACCTTTGTATTAGACCAGTTAGGCTTTTCTAAAGACACCAAATATCTAGTTTGCTTTCGTGTTGCAGGTTCGTTTTCCCAATTTATTTTCATATTTTCATTCTCCTTTGTTTTTGTTTCCTTGTAAGGATTGTTTTTGGCTACTACACCGCTTAACAATTTCTTTTGTATATCGTGTATTTTACCTGATGGCTTTTTATTCACCAAACAGTTTTTAATTTGAGTCATGCTCAACTTGTATTTGAATTCTTCTTCAAATGCTTGAATCATTGTATCTGGTTCAAGGCCATTCCATAAGCAAGTGAAAAGGAAATCAATTCTCTTTTGATTCCAAATAATTTTTTGCCTCTTAGAGCCATTGGTTGTAGGTAGTTTTGCTTTACTATAATTGGGCTTAGAAATAAGTGAACGGTATTTGTCACCTACTGTATAAGGCCTAACTAGTTTATCAAACTTCAATGCTAAAAGATTAGCAATCTCTTTGTATGTCAGCCCTTCATTCTTTTTAATCAAAAGAAACGCTTCTTGTTCTGGTGTCCATTTCATATTCTGTTTACTCATATTTTCATCTCCTTATACATTTAATACCATATATTCTTTTACTTCTTCTTGGCTAAAGAATCTTTGAATCCATTGTGCGCCAATACCTGCAATTGCTATTTGCATCATTTGAACCGCACTATTAGTTCCATCCCATGAATCTCCTTGACAACTAAATGAACCTTCTTCACCTGCTAAAAGCATATCATACATTTTAGGGTCGGCCTTATGACTCACAAGTGCCGCATTCCTGCCCTGCGCTCGTAGGTCAAGCCATTTAATACTTGTGTTGTATAAGGTTCGTCTTGTGCTTAAGTTATCAACACAACAAATCACCAAATCATATCCCTGCATTTGCTTTTCAGCCAAAATAGGGTATTTACTGTAATGATTAACTGATTCATACGAATCAAACATAACGCTGGCCTTGTTTTGTCCTACATGACCTTTAGTAAAGTTTTGATAAGTTAAGTTCTTAACTTCAACTATATCGGGGTCTGCAACAGTGATGTTGTATAGTCCGACTTTATTTAAGAACTGCGTCAAAAATGACCCAATTCCGCCTGTTCCAATAATTAATATTTTTCTTTCCATATTTATTCCTCCTTAAAACGATTTGCCATGCATAAACTCACGGCCTTTATTATATTCAATCTTAGCGATAATCGCACCCGCTATATCTAAATCTTTACCAAACGCATAATCCATAATACGAATTACTGCATCTGCTAATTCTTCTTCTAGGTTAGTAAACTCCATAATCTTATTTGATGACGGGTTTCCATCTCTTAGTGCTTCTAGTGCCTCACTAATTTCAGCATGAATCAAAGCCATGCGTTCACCATCATTTACTTCTCCTTTCCAGAAACCGTGTTCAACTGCATTCTTATAAATCTGCTTGGCTACTTTATTCCATTCTTTTTCAAACTTCATTCTTTCACTTCCTTTCTAAATTTACTAGGAGTGCATTTACCTTTGTGGTAAATTTTCACATCTATATCAGTAGGTTTATTGACTACTATTTGTGAACAAGCCCTACAAGTGGGTTTGTCACAAGTATCACATTCAGTTACTTTCTCTTTTCCGCATTTTACGCATTGTTTATTTATTTTTAATCTCATAATATCACCATAATTGTTTTCCTTTTAATTGAGAGGCGGTTTTATATCCTATCAAATTAAGTATTTTTGTTGTTTCTCCATAAATAAGGCGTTCACTAGTGTTTGTCTTTTCACTAATGGTCTTCCTTAGTATTGTTGGATGCACCATCTTTTTAGCAGTAATCCAACAGATTGCTACATAATAAGTAGGGTTCTTAGTATAATCACTATTAACTATCAGTGCTTCAAAGAACTCAAGAGTCTTTTCGCATTCTGTTCTAAAAGCCAGTTCATCAGTAATACTAATGACTGTTCTAGTTAAACGGTATCTTGGATTATAAGGTAGTTGTTTAACTCCTACCACCTGTTTAATCTTTCTAATTAGTTTCTTAGCAGACTTAATACTGTCTGGGAACTCTTTACCTACTTCTTTAATAGTATGTTGTGTTCCATTTTCCAGTAAAGCATAGTAAACAACCGCAGTTGCTCTCGCTTCATAAGTAGTTTTACCAAAGATACCTTTGTTTAAGAAATGTAGATAAAGTTCTTCTACTCGTTGTTTTAGATTCATCTGTGGGGCTACTGCGGCTAAAACCATTTTACAATGGAAGAAACCATCAGTTACCTTTCTAGGAAACATATTTGTTTTCCCAAATCTATTGAACTTGTAAGAACCTTTACCAGTAATAACTGAACCTAATTGCCCATTATCTGAGGAAACTACTGCTACCCCGTTATCTACAATACGAACTGTTTCTTCAAACATCTCCGTAATGATTACTAATCCACATTCTAAGCAACAGGTTTCACCCATTTGCTCGTTATATTCTGTTTTACTATTTCCGCATTCGTCACATTTCTTCATTTACATCAACTCTATATTCATTTGCATTACCTACAAGGTATCTTCTAATTGTATTAACGATTGTAATTGTGAATCTATCATTCAATAGGGCTAATGCTCTAGCGGCGAACTGGTCGCCTAATGAAGAACCACCTGCCATATTGTCTATACAAATTGGCCCACGCCATTCAGGTTTTGACATAACAGTTTCATATATAGTGTCATTGTCCTCATCAACACCTATCGGAGTCTTTTCACCGATTGGTTGCCAAACATAAGTAGAAACCATTTGAATACTACTCTTAAATTTGTTATTAGTTAGTTTCCAGTCATAGTCTTTACCTTTAATTATCATAGATGTAAGAACTTCTCCTTCCCATTCAGCAAATAACCTATCGGGGTATTGTTCTAATAGTTCATTAACTAATTGAAGGGCTCTTGCTTCAACTAAATCTTGAGTTCTGTTTTGCATTAAGAATGCTCTCATTACTTCTTTTTCCGAAGGAGAACATTCTTTTCCTGTTGTTCTTTCATACAGTTCTTCTAATGAAGTAGCAACCCAACTCCCTCTATTCTTATCATTCTTATAATAGTTACAGAATACATCTAGTTGTTTTACTGACATAGTTCCCCATACACCATCACTTACTTCAATAGCGATTTCATTATCACCAATTTGCTGACAGTTAAGCCTAACTTTAATGGGGTCTTCTCCCTCAGAAAGTATTTCATACCAATGATAAGGAACTTTGTTTTCTAAACAATACTTTACATTCTCAGGTAATTGTAAAGTAGAATACAAAGCCAATAGTAACTTAGCAGCATCGTCTTCAAAACAAGACTTATAAGTAATACGACTTAATGCTGATGCAACACTGGCTAGATTATATGACTTACCATTCACTTCATATCTAATTCCTTGCCTTGATAATAATACGGGACAAGAATTAATTTTCACTAAATGAGTGAAGGTTCTATTGAAACTTGAACGGTCATATGAATAGCGACCTTTAGACGGAGACAAAATTGTTCTCCAATATTGTTCTAACCCTGCTTGAATAGGGTCTTTAGCAGACCTATCTCCAAAAATAGTCAGTCCTACAAATTGAAAGGTATCACAGGTAATTGTTGTAGTAAAGTATTCATTCAAATCACTTGGTTTTTTTATTTGTATTGTAGCCATAATATCACATCATATACATATTGTTATTATCTTTATCGCAAGATTCATGTATCTCACGACTAATCTCTTGAGCCATCAAGAGTTGTTCTCCGCACACTCTACAACGAGTGGCTATTTGTTTATTCTTCCTCTTATTCGGAACATAGTTCGGGTCTTTTTCTTTCATTGATATTCCTCATTCTTTCTTTATTGTTATTCATTATTTCACATACCTTACATAGTTCGTTATTTGGACAGTGTTTATTGTGATACTGAAATAGTGCTTTAATTTTTCTTGCTCTTGTTCTTAAATACTTATGGAAACCTTGTTCAATTGCTTCGGGTATATCCCATAATGTTTCTATGAAAGTTTGTGTTAATCTATATATTTTATCTTTATCATTTTGTAATGAATGACAGACATTTATTGCTAATACTATATTCTTAATTGACCCATCAGTTAGGTCGCTACTCATTTTTATTATAACTGATTCACACTCTTCGTAATTCTTGAAGAGATTTGACATACTAATACCTCAAATCTCACAAGCCCCGCCACCACAGGCAATTTCGCCTGATAGGTCGGTATTATCTTGTGTCTCTAATACCTTAGTCAAATCTACACTACTTAAAGTCTTACTTAGTTCATGGTAAGTTTCTGCATCACAGTCTTCAAATGGTGCTTGAGTATAACTTCCGCCATCATAAGGTAATACAGACAGTCCATTGTAATAATGTCTGTTTAACCACATCCATTCTGCTACTCTTTCCCATTCATCTTCTTTAATTGAAATGGTTGCGGAAACATTGTGGGTATTCAATCCATCTAAATGCCCTGCACGAACCCAACGAATACTAAAGTTTTTAACACGCTCTAACAAATCAAACACTGATTCATGTCGTGTAATTGCTTCTTTAGGTGCTTGTTGAGGAATACTAATTACTGCTTGTTCATGTGGATTAAAGAATTCATCTTCTATTAATTCAGGGTGTTCTCTTGAAAGGTAGCCATAAATCGCTTCATTCTTTCCAACTCTAAGACGACGAATATAATAATCATTGTGCCAAGCATGAATACCACTACTTGTTCCTAAAACAAGAGAAGTAGTTCCAGCAGGTTTAACGCAGGTTGTTCTTGAAGCAGGATTAATACCTATCAGTTTAGCAACCTTCTCATTCTCTTTCTTTACTTCAAAGGCAGCCATTTCTAAATCTAAATGCTCTACAACATTAGAAGCAATACCAGTCATTGACACTCCTAATAAAGAATCCTTTTCTGTGTTCTTGCGCCATACTTCTCTCAAGTAATGAAAGTCAGTATAACCAGCCTGTAATGTTCCTAAGAACGCTGCGGCGGAAACTCTTGATTCTAAATCTGCTTGGTCTATTACATCACTAGCATTAACTTCTGTTAAGTTACAGAATTGATATGGTCGTAATGCAATCTCGCAACATGGATTAGTTCCCCAGTCTTTATCGTTATTAAAATAAATTCCCGGCTCTCCACTTCCAGATGCTTTAATTCTCTCCCATAAGTCCATAAAGAACTCTTTAGTTACTCTATGTCTTAGCAATACTGCTGAATTGTTTGACCTTCCTCTTTGTGGGTTATTTTCCCACCAACTACCAGATTTACTAGAAATCATTTCGTGGTCGTCGGCTGAAAACAAACTAATCATAGCGGCTCGTCTAATACCGCCACTTAATACTGCATCAGCAATATGGCACATAATATCATGTGCTTGAATAGGACTTAGGTTTGAACCATTAGTAATAGTTTGTAATAAGTTTTCAATTAATACTAAACACTTTCTTAATGGTTGTGGGCCTGGGGCTTTACCTCCAGAAGTTTTTAATAGACTTCCTTTAGGTCTAATATCGGAATAATCAAAAATAGGAGTAGATGTTCTTACTCCTGTATAACATTCCATTAGAATCTTAACTGCGTCAGCCCAACCTTCAATAGAATCATTAATTAAATATCTTCTTTGACGGTTTGGGTTAGGTTTAGTTATTTCTGTAAGCATTTCTACATGGTGTCTTTGAACAGAATAACCAACTCCTGTTCCACCAAGTAGTAGGAACATAGCCTCACTAAAGGCTAAGTGTGAATCTATGGGCATATATGCACAGTTGTAAACTCTATTAGGGCTTATTTCAACTGGCTTTCCACCGAATTGCATTGAACGCATAGAAGGCAATACCTTCTTAGTTAATACAAAATGTTTATAGACATCTTTAATGTCTTTTTCTAACTGAGGATAAGTTTTAATGTGCATATTCATATTACGCTCACAAATCTCTTCCCAAGTTTCTCTTCGTTCTAAT
>TARA_R110001632_G_scaffold14050_6_pt1 | contig 18394 bp, 11 predicted proteins | sample TARA_R110001632 | Tara Oceans TARA_R110001632 (sample SAMEA4398266) | marine metagenome | biome: Polar Biome; feature: [SRF] surface water layer (ENVO:00010504); material: water (ENVO:00002006), including particulate matter (ENVO:01000060) such as... | depth 5 m
AAAAAAAGACCCTGGAAAACCAAGGTCTTTTTAAGAAATATTTTATTGTAATATTAAGCTGCGTATCCGTATAATTTAATCATATATTTACCTGCTGTATATGTGTCGTTTGTGGCTCCACCTGAAGCAACTAAATATAAGTAACCATCTGCTGGAGGTACTGTTGTTAATGTTTTATATAATCCTAATGTCCAATCAGCATTTGTAGTTAATAATGATGTTTCTGTTAATGCTGTAATAAGAGTTTCTTCTGTACCTGTAGATACTGTTGCAGTAAATAAGTCAATGTCTGGTTCTCCACCAGCGGGTGCTTCAAAACATTCCATACTTCCAAATAAGATAGTACCATTTACAGCTGCTGTAACTTGTCCGTAATGACAATTAGCAGTACCTACTTTACCTATAATATCCCCATCAGCATCTCCAGAATTTAATCCAGTTAGATCTAATATAATTGTAGTTTCAATGATATTACCCATAGTAATTACATTATGTTTTACAATTGCAGCTGCTACCGCTGTAATACCTGATCCTGCAGCCATTCGAGCTGTAGTATTTAATGATACTGCTCCTGTTATTACTGTATCGTCTGTTACGTTTACTGTACTGTCTATAAGGTCTACGAAATTTGATGCAGTTGGTTTATCTCCTGTATCAAAGTGTCCTTTTAGTGTTGTTCTTGTTGAAGTTGATGCCATTTTTTTCTTTTTTTATTTTTTATTAAAACTTATTTATTTGTCCATACATATACATTCCCTTAAAAAAACACACATTTAGGTGTCCCATCTTACAATAAAGGTTGTATCGGTTTCGTTGGATGTTTTTATTGGTTGGTTTAATTTCCCTATTACTAATAATTCGTTATGTTCATTATATAATCCTATTGTAGTAACATAAGGTTTAAACATTGAACCTGTAGTAAAATTAGCTAATTCATAGGCATTATCAGATATGGTTTTTCTAGCTGAAATATTCATTGTACTATTAAATTCTTGTTCTTCTACTGTACATTGATATTCGTGTTCTGTTACTTTATGGGTTCCTTGAAATTTTATTTTATTAATTCCATGATAAAGTTCTGAATCTACAACAAAAGCACCATCATCTACTTCCGAACCTTCCTCTTCTACTGCCATTTCTCCAATTCCTAATCCCCCTAAAATAGAATGATATTTTGGGTGGGTTATGGTTGCAAAACCATTTTGGTAAAATATATTTCCTATATAAGGAGAAGTGTTTATACTTTCTGATATATTTGTTATCTCAGTTGTTGTAAAAGGAGTTTCCCATATGTTTATATTATTTAATTTTCCATTAAAATGTCTAAATGAAGAATTTGTTGGAGATTCATCTAATATACTTGTATTTCCTTTTGAACCTATATAAAGATTAGCTCTATTTCGTGTTGATAATTTTAATATATCTTCTCCTTCTGCTTTTAATTCTCCATTAACATATATTTCCATTCTAGATGCACTTTTTTGACACATAATATGCGTGGATCCTGAAACATGTCCATCTGAACCCGTTATATCACAATTTATTGAAAGTTTTCTAAAGGCGTCTGCTCTATCAAAATATATAGATCCACTTTTCATATAAATTTCAAATGGAAATTGAGATTCAGCAGCAATATCTAAGGGTTGCATGTTACCAGATATATTTGGATTTAAGATTTCAGATCTTCCTTCCATTGCTGAGGGGATAATAGTTTTTGTTGTGCTTTTTCCTATTATATCTCTTCTATATGAGTCTAATTTTTTTAAGTTTACTTTTCTAACAAGTAAATATTGGAATGTTGTAGCTGCGTTTTTAGGTGAGGCATCATAAGCTAAAGTTGATGAATTATATTCTTGATATTCAGTATTAGTTTCTTGATTACTTACTACTAATAAATTATCTGAATGTAGGGATGCTGTATTTTGATTACCATTTTTACCTGTAAAATTAGAATTTGAAAAAGGAGTTAATTGTGTAATTATTTCATTTAATTCTGTTTCATTAGGTAACCACCAATCATTAAATCCAGATACCGTTGGTACTGTAGATTGAATATAATAGCCTAAATGTTCATTACTTAAAGGTACACCAGCTGAAGACGAGGCCATATTAACTGTTGTTGTTTCTCCTCCCCCTATTGTTGCTGAATTTGCTACTGAATCACTATTTTTTCCCCAATATAATGAGGGGGATATTTGCATTTTAGGATGAACTATATAAGCATAATCATCCGTTATATTGAATATATAACCTCCTTGAAGTTTCTTTTTTACATCTATATTAACTATACCATCATCTGGGGGAGTATGAAATAATGTTCTAGGTTCCATATAAAAAGAGACCGCAAAATTATCTTCATTATCAAAATTAAATCTTTCATCATGGTGTGCTAATACTCTTGATCCTGTTGCACTGTTGAAAGTTATAGAGGGGAATTTATGGTGTGATGATCCCAAAGAGGATGTTTGAAAATTTACATTATGATATTTAAAAGTATTAAGAAAATAACTATCATCTATTTCTTGGAGGTCTTTATGAGTAGAATATGTTTTAGGAGAATTAGGATTAACTTTTCCTTTTTTCCAAAAAACTTTATATGTTCCCGCTTCGGGGTGTTGGGGGTCTACTAATTTAAGAGCATAATCTTCAAAAATACTTAAGTCATAATTTTTAAAACCTTTTATAGGATCTAATCTAAAAACGTTTGAACGAACATCTGTAGGGTAGTTATTTACATTAGTACCACTAATTATAAGATTACCATAAGTATCATCTACTATTTCTTGATTACTTGATGATAGATAAAAGGATCCTGGTTTTATTTCTTGTCCATATAATCCTGTTGGTATTGAGATTATGTTGGCTTTTTCGTATAGGTTTCTTTTGTGTTTTAAATAATTAAAATTTCCAAATAAATTAGCATGGTTTGTTAGAAAATCTCTATAAAAAAGATGATCTATTTGGTTGTATTTAATTACATTTTTAGTATCACCCCCATAATATGCACTTGAGCTACTATATAAAGAAATAGACTCAGAAGTCCATTGGGAATTATAGTGTGTTACTCTATTTGAAGCAGCCGAAGAAGAACCATAAGAATATTGTTTATGGGCATTAAAGGGTACTATTGAGTAATCTTGGGCTGTGAATTTTTTATATACAGACATTCAAATAACATTTTTAAAAATCTAATTTTATTCTGAATAATGCTTCTTTTGTTGGATCTTTAGCTATTGGTTGGCTCATTTTGGCAACAGCTAATAAATCATTATTATCATTATACATTCCTACAGTTGTAATATAGGTTCTTGGGTTATTTATCATACTAGTAAATTGTACATTACCTTTATCATCTTGGAAAGTAGGATTAGTAGTATAATTAAATTCAAAATTTTTAGCTCTAACAAAATAGTATTGGGAAGTTATTACTTCTTCACTATCAATAATAAAATGACCCCCTCCTGAAATTGCGTGAAAAAGTCTTTCTGGATTATTATCTGTATTTGTGCTTAATCCTTGGTTTCTTCCTGGATAAAGTTGAGGAAATACATCTTCAGTTCCATCATCTGATCCTGAATCAAAAGCATCAGGGTTTAATAATATAAGTCCTGCATCTGGGTAATATAACCCAAAAGAAGCACTTCCACCTACTTGTTTAATAACACCACCTACAGCTACTCCGTTAGAACCTGATACTATGTTAAATTGCCTTCCTATATTTGTTAATATAGCTTGACCATTTGATGTAATACTATCATCTGTAAGTTCTGTTATTCTTTTTTCATTATTTACTCCTGCAGGACTTGAACCTGATAAATATAAAGATAAAGTACTTAAAGATAAATTATTTTTGTATCTAGATCTATTTACATTAATTACATAAATATCTTCTGGGGTATGAGTACCAAATGTGAAATTTTGGCTTTCTTGTCCATAAATTAATTGACGATATTGACCATATACTGCTCTTGAAGCCCCAAAACCAAAAGAACCTGTGTCATTTGTAAAATCAGGAGAACCTGATCCTAATCTATTACCATAACTACATGCGAATTGTATTTCGGCATCATCTGATGAATCTATAATTGTGTTAGAGAAATCTAAAGGGTCTGGTGATTTATGATAGACATTTAAATAATTCCATTTAGAACTTGTTGGTGAAGAAAATGTTTGTTGTGATGATGTAAATACTGATTGTAAATTATTTGTATTGTCAGACCATGTTGAGGTTGTCAATTTATTTGTTTGAACACGGACATCTGATTTGTCGAATCTTACTAAGCTCATTTTTTATTTTTTATTTATTAAATACCTGATGATGGGTTTACAGAAGTATCTGTACTGTCTCCAGATGTTTTAAAGTTTGTTACGTTTTTAGTTAATGTAATTGGAATTGTTATTCTAGCGGAAGTTGTCATACCTTCAATTGTTAATGTGGTAGTTAATTCACTATGAGTTCCAAATAACGATGTTGCTGTTTTAGCTGTAATATTAAGACTATTACCTACTACTGTTACACTTTGTGCTGTTGTATTAGCTACAGAAGTTGTTAAGTTAGAATTTGTAGCTACTGATGATGGTCCTGATCCTTCAACTAATTGTAATAATCTATTATCTGCTATTGTATATCTATATCCTCCTGGTTCTGGTAAACCACCTACTACTCCATTATAATTATGTGTTTGTGGAGTAAAGGTTTTAGTAGCCCCTACAGATAATGTTATTTTACTCATTCCAATAGAAATGAATGGAATAACTGATGTTCCTTCTGCTAACGTTACTAATTTATAACGCATAATATTGTTTTCATCAGGAATAGCTTCTGTTATAGCCATGTTCTCTATAGCTTCACCTGAATATTGAGAACCATTTGGATGGTTTTCATTAAACATAGTATAATCTATTTCATCATCAGCTAAAGCAAATTGAGTTATATTAAAAGCTCCTATACCTCCTTGTGCTAATAGTTCTCTTCCTTTTTTTGTTAAAATTGCATCTACTGTGATGCTTGTATTGTCTAAATATCCCATTGTTGTTGTTGTTTGTTATAAATATAAATTGTTTTAAAAATATTAACTAGGGTCAATTATTTTCTTTTTAGTTGTTCTATTTCCTACACCTGCTTTTTCTAAGTAGTAAAGTAGGTTTGCTTTTACCGCCCTATGAGTATGTTCAGGTATAAGTACTGCCCCTAATATTCCTATACCATTTGATAATTCAGAATTTTTATCTATGTCAGCTATAAGTGTATGATCTTTGTCTAAAAAAGAAAGTTCATATTGGAAGGATCCTGAGAAATTATCTGAATTAAGAGGGGAATTATCATAATGATTTACTACTTGGTTAGCCGCACTAGTCCAACTTCTTGCCCCATTAATATGTAAATCTGTATGTGGGGTTCCTGGACCAAATACAAATGAGTTTTGTCTTTCTTCTGTTAGAGTTTGATAATCAGATGTTTCTATAAGATCAAACACATATCTATTTTCGCCTTTACTAGGTATAGGTATTGAAGGTTTAAATTGTGGAGAGTTTTTTAATTTTAAATATTTAGCTCTTGGACCCACAGTGTTGTATAATTTTCCTTCATTATCTGCAAAATCTAAGTATCCTGGATTTACGTTTCTATCTACCTCAAAGGTACTTATACTTAATTCATCATTTTTTCCCGAAAAGTCTTTAGTCCCTTCAAATAAGGTTAAATGTAATTCTGTTCCTAATTTATCATCTGTGTCTTGAGTATTATTATTTAAATATTGAACACATTGACCAATAAATATACTTGCTGTTACTGAAGGGTTTAATGTGTTTGATTTTAATATTCCATTAGATCCCCCATAAGTAAGACCTACTGCAGTATTTTTTATATTTTGTATTGTAGGAAAATTAAAATTCTTTACTGCCGTTTGTGAATTATTATCTTGATTTATAAATTGTCTAGTAAATTTATTATCTGTAAATGTTGTATTGTCTCCTGAGTAAAAAGGGTAAAAACTAGCTCTAGGTCCTGTAGCGGGAGATTGATTGTCTATTTTTTCAGTTACACCAAATCTAAAATTAAGACTCCCTCCAGCATGTTGGGTGTAAGTTGAATCATAAATTTGATTCCCTTCTTTACGAGGTTGGGTTGAAGCTAAGTTTGAGTCATTTATAGAACCATATAAAGGACCATATGAAAAAACCTTATAAAGGTCAGTTATAGCAGCTGCAACACTGGCTGAGTCTACTCCAGCACATGGTTTATCAGTCAATCCATCACCAAACGTCCCTCCTGGATCATCTGTACATCCATATAAACCCACACCATTATCTTCTTCTAATTGTTCATTGTATCCATATATTTGAGTTGGGTATTGAATTGAACCTGAAACAGCATCATATAATGATAAAGGGTTTGCTATAGTAAAATTTATATTAGAATCCTGATTATTCTCACCAAAACCAGATAATTCTGTATTATCTTCATCCATTCCTGGTAGGGGACCATCTGTTGCATTATATGAAAAAGACCTTAATAGCCATCCTTTATTCATTTTTACGTTATATTCATTTTTTACAGTACTTTCAATAGCATTATCTAAAACTTTTAAAGTAAATTTTCCTCCTGTGGGGAAATCAGATGTTATAAATCTGTGGTAAGGAGTAAAATCTGATGTTTCTTTATTTAAGATTTTAACAGTATCATCATTTAAGTTTATTATTAATATTGTATCTATACCAATGTATGAATGGTTTTTTATTCTTGCATATGTGTCCTCTTCTTCAGTACCTCCTATTATTGTATGTGTAATGTAAAGAGCCGTTGTTTTATTTTCTACATTTGGGGATTTACCAAAAGTCACATCTCCTGAATAAATTGAAGATGACGGATGATATTCATTTATTTTTTTACCTGTTGTTTTACATCCTTTATATCTAGGACCTGCCCAACTTTGCATATCTAAAACAGAATCATTAAATTCAACACTATAATCTCTAGTGTCAAAAGATTCATATATTTCAATGTTATCATAAATAAGATGCCCACCATTATTAAAATTAGCTTCTGGTTCTAATTTAAGAGCAACATATTGGAAACTTGTAAGTGGATAAGCACTATCATCAGACACATATTGAAGACCTTTACTAGTATTTGGATCATAAGGTGCTAAATTGTCTGTTGTTTTTACAACAGATGAATGGTTTATGTTACCTAAATCACTATAAGCTGTAGCTATGTCTGTTTGTGGGTTTTGGTCTTTTGTCCAAAAATACCATTTAGTACTTACGTTAGGATTAGTTCCACTATTACCTGCTGCATTTGTTATGGTAGTTCTATCTAATTTTCTTTGTTTTCCTAAATCAAATACTATCCAGTTTTTCATGTTTGCAGGACCGGATGCAGGGTGGTTATGTTTTATTGTTATACTTGTTGCACTATTACCATCGAATAGTTTTTGTAGATTTTGTTTTCCACCTGAATTAGATGTAGAAACTTTAAAATCATGTCCTACTTGTAGAACTCCTACACCCTCTGGTAGATTTTTAGTAATGTTTTGTACTGCATTCCCCCAACCAAATCCCGTGGGGGTACTTGTACCTGAAATTAGTCCAACATGTCTTTTTTCTAATCCTGGTATATTTCTTATGATTGGTGCTGGCATAACTTATTTTTTATAATATATCGTTTTGGTTTCCAATTGCTAAACTATAGTAATACCTATTTGATTTTCTTCCTTTTTGTACATTCCCCATTAAAGTGTTTGAAGTATGTTTTTTATATCCTTGGGGTTGAGAACCTGAGTAGGGTTTGATAGGGGCTTGTGCGATATCATCATCAAAACCATATAAAGAAGTTATATCTAAGGTGGCATTAGTTCCTTGTTCTACTCTTCGTCCTTTATTATTTTGTACTTCTTTACTCCCACTTCCGAAACCATCTAATGTTCTTTTAAAATCCATTGTAGTTACCATACTCCCTCCTCCTACATCAGAATCTATTTTAAATAATTTAGAGCCTTTAAATTTGTCTGTTGATCCCGAATGTGTTGTAAATTCTAAATCAAAAGTATTATAAGATCCTGGAACCGCCGTTTGGGCATCATCAAAAACAGGTAGTACTCTTTTTACTTTGCTTCTTTCTAAATAATGAGGTTCAATTACTAGTCCCGTTTTTAAGTTTGTTTTGAAAGGAACCCATTGTTCTATTAACTTAAATAAAGTATGATCTGTGTATTGGATCATTTTTAAATAATCCCAAAAATTAAATTTATTATCTATTTTTTTGAAATAATATTCTTTTAATTCTTTTAATTCATTATATATAGAAGAGGTTTGTGCCGAAGGTAATGGATTACCTATGTAATCATCTAATCTAAAGGGACCTAATGTATATATTATATCTTCGTTTATTTCAGTTGAAGGTGAGAAAAATACTCCCAAGTCTTCAAAATCTTGAGGTTGTCTATCTAGGGTAGAAGTTTCAGATCTTACATTATGAGATAATATGTCATCATCTATTATTCCTGTATCTATTCTAACCTTTTCACTTGTAGTTGCTATTCCTGTGTCTGGGGTAGGTAGATGATGTATTTCATCTAATTCTTCCCATAATTGAGTAGTCATGCTACTTTTAGATGTTATAGATTCAAATAAGGAAACGTTTCTAATTTCTAAAAAATCTCCGGGATTTACACTATTTATCCAAAACCAAAGTTTTTGATCTGAATCATTATATTTACATAAAAAAGTAGAGGTGAAGGTAGTAAAAGTATGGGAATTATAGCCACTCCACATGGTTCCCCCAGTAGTCCCTCCTGTTTGTACAAAGGTACTTGAGCCTTTTCCTATAAATCCTGCTATTTGTGAAGTACTTCTAGCTTCAAAAGATAAAGTATATGTATTTCCTATTTTTAGTACTTTTTGAAGATCTTGAAATATCCTTAATTGCCAACTAGCTCCTGTATTTATATTTCTGTGCAACCTAATACCATTAGGTATTGAGGAAAAGTGATTACCTCCTAAATAATCTTGAATATTCCACCCAGGGACAGTGTAGGTTGTACCATTCTGTTGGAAATTATTAAAAGTGGGATTTGTTATTTGTTCGGGACCCTTATTTGTTTTTAAATAATTTTGTTCTATATTAGGGTGAAAACTTGAACTATCTTTATGTAAATTACTTCCTAAAGGAAACCTTGCTACTACTGTTTCGTAAGAAGATGATATTTGATTTCCTCCATAAATAAAAGGTCCTAGTGAGTGTTTTACAAGAGTATCATGTGTAAGTAATTCCCCAAAATGGTATCTTACTTCTTGAAGGGAACCTGAATAGCGTAAACCATCTATTAGGTTATATTCTGAATTTATATTAGGTTCTATCCCCCCAATATAAATATTTGCTGCTCCCCCCTGCGATCCTGAATATGATTCTATTTGAAATCCTCCTACTACACCATCATCATTATTAGTACCATCATATATTGATGAATTCCCTATACCCCCATAATGAGGATCCCCCCAAACTGAAGCTCTTATAAATTCTGTTTCTATACCAACGGATGCTTTATAGTATGATGTGTTTTTTAACCAATTTGATTGGTAAGCCCCAAAATGTATATCTCCTCCTGATCCTGAGGTTCCGTTTGTTCCTATATGGATATTCCAAAAACTACCATTATAAATAGGGAAATTATTAGTAGATGCTGTTATAGCACCGTTTATATATAAGTCTAATTTTCCATACTGGGGAGAATCTCCTGATGAGGATATATCATTTCCTCCATAGGGGGATAATACTAAGTGAGGATCTGTTGCTGCATTACTGCCTGATAAACTAAATAGATGGTATGTAGAATCTGACCTTTTAGGTTTAATTCTAAATTCTACTGTTTTAGCTGATGAAGATAGAGCGTTTGTTAAGTTTGAACTCCAATCTGTTTTTAAGAAATATCCTTCTGTTCCTGAGTCCCCCTTTAAAGCTAAAGAGGACTTATCATATGTAAAAGTTTTGTACGTAGATTTGTCTTTTGTAGGTCCTCCATATTCTTTAACATTTAACATTGAAGATGGAACCCCATAACAATTCATTAATGCTCTTAAACCTCTTTCTGTTCCTTTTGTTTTTAAAAGATAAGGTGCATTGTGGTATAAACGTTTCCATATTTCTCTTGTTATTTGTCCCTTAGGAAGAGATCCTTCATTTGAAGCTGATACATAATGTTTTATTCCTTCTTGTGTGTCAAAAAATTGATTTGTTGTCCCCCCCACTAAATAATCTCCTACTATTAATTCACCTACTCTATGGTCTTGTGTTCCCTCTCCTAAAATATATTCTATTAAATTAGCATTTTCAAATTGATCAAAAGTTTCTAAACCTAAACTTTTTAAAGTAAAATAAACTAAGTCTTTTGATATACCTCTTGTATGGTGAGTATCATGTATTTTTGTAAGATGTTTTATATGAAGCCATATTTGATCAAAATGTTGACCCACCATATTAACAAATTTAAGATAAAAATTATTATCAGAATTTGTTAAAATATGGTTAGGTATTAGTTGTTTTAAAGCATTATTATTTTGACTGTCAAATAAAGAAGCAGATAATAATTGTCCCCCATAGTCCCCATAGGTATCTACTTCATGTCCTAACCATGTTTTAACTGCTGATGAAGTTACTGAGTGTAGTTTATAAGGTTTATCTACGTTAGATTTTGGCCAAGAAGCAAATGATCCCGAATTATAATATAAAAATTGTTCATACCCATCAAATCCTTTTAGTATTTTTCCTTTTTTAGCTTCTATTTCCTCTTTATTATTTTTAATACGAATAGAAGAAGATGTACTTAAAGGTACTTTATCTAAATTACCTGATTGGGAATTATATGTTTCTATTAAATCTATTTTATATTCAAAGTTTTTTAAACGCTCCGTTGCACTCCCAAAATGAATAAAATTTTCAAAGTGATAAGAAGATTCATATCTACTTTCAGATACCATAGGAATAAAATCATAATCTACTTCTGGTATTTCTTCGTTTTCTAATTTATTTATTAAATGGTAATATGATGAAGATACTCCATATTCTAATATTTGGTTATGGTTTTTAAGTTTTGATGGTATACTATTATGTAATCTTATATCTATTTTTGTATTTGGACCCCTTAAAGGTATAGAATTATCTTCAGTTTCAGGATATCCTAAATCAACTGTGTATTTTACAGGGTCTACTATATACTCACATATTGAGAAACTATTTTGATTAGATATAAAAGTAGGTAGGGGATCTAATGTTTTTATAAATACCTCATATTTAGAAGTATTTTTATTTAATAAGATATTTATTCCCAAAATGTTTATATCTTCTCCAAAAGATAAATGAAAATCTTTAAAATAAATTGAACTTTCTATTTCAGATATAAAAGCCCCAACCCCCGCACTAAGGGTATTATTTGGTATTTTAGGGGTGGTTACTCTTATTTCTCTACGATTAGGAGATATTTCTTTAATATTAAAAGGAGATCCATTTGTATTAAAGATTTTTTTTCTTTTTATATTAACCTTTACTTTATATTTTCCTGTGGTATATCCTTGTTTTTTTAATATAGATTCTGGATCTAAATTTATTTCGTTTGATAATTTTAAATCCGTATTTGCGCTAAGAGGTATGTTAGATATCCATATTTTTTCTTGTCCTGTATTAAACCAATATCCTGATTTTGCTTCATTTGGTCCGGGTGTTATATGGTCTCTTTCTCCTGCTCCCTCTAATCCTTCAATCATTAGGGGTTCTACATCTGTAGGAGAAAGGGGTGTTGAGGGAGGTGTAAAAGGATTTGAAAAAGTATAACCATCATAATTAAGAATAGATTGAAGTAAATTATTTTTAAGATCATAAATATGAACTTCTATATGGTCTTCTCCTCTACCAAAGGTTTTTGATATGTTTTGGGAATCTATAGATCCTTGTTTAGGATTAAATAAAATATCCTTTTCTATATTTATTATTTTTGATGCCATTTTTTTGTTATTAAATCACTGAATCTGTTCCTTTTCCTCTAGTATTAAAATCTGTGTTTTGGTTTCTCCAATTATTCAATGATAATTGATTATTGTTAAATGAATCTGTATTAGTTGAAACAAAAATTAAACCATCTGGAGGCATTGGAGGTTCTTCTATATTAGCCATAGGGTTATACGTACCTATTTCGGGTACTATTGTTGTGTTTTTTAGATCTGGTTTTGCAATTTTTACTTTTATATCAGCTAATGGATCATTTAAACTTCCTCCTTGGTTATATCTATTAATTAGTGCTGTATCCGTAGTTAAATCTGATTCTACTTCTATATCTGGTCCTGGTAATATACTTAATATAGCCTCTGCGTTTAATAATACACAAAAAATCTCATCGGGGGTTCCGTCTTCTGTTCTTGTTTGTTGTTTTATTAATTGAAGAATATTATCGCTTTTAATTTGTCTTCTTCTTCCTGATTGCATATAATATTTAAGTGAAGGTTCACTTCTAACTTGAAGGACAGATAAATTAGGTAAGAAAGGATGTTCTTGTTCTATAGAATCTATTTCATACTGGGTGTCTATTACTTGTTCTTGGAAATCTAATATTTCTTGGTCTTTTGGGTTATAAGGAGTTCCAACATATTCTGTGCTTTTATATACTATAGTAGAATGGGAGAATTTTCCCTCTTTTTCTATATCATAAAATAATTCATCATATAAAGTAAAAAATTCTGCTGGGGTGTAGTTTTTTATTTTTAATTCAGTGAATTCTTCATCTAAATAATCACGAGCTTCTTTAGTTCCAAATATCTTTTTATTTAATTTTATCTTTCTCATTATAATCTATTAAATCCAGGATATGCTTCTTTTTGATTACTTCTGGTAGGATTACTCATAGTTAACCACCAATTATTTGTAAAGATTGAGATAGGAAGTTGATAGTTTGTAGCTATTTGGTTGTATTCAGATGTTGATAGTGTGCTAAGATACTCAGCATTTCCAACTAAATTTTGTAAGCTACTACCAAATTGATAATCTAATGAAGATTTTATTCTATTTAATTGATTAAAAGGTTCAAAATCTTTATTTAATATAACGTAATATTGAGTCTGGTATAATAAATTTCCGTTAAAGGTATCATCAAGTGATTCAAGATTAGTTCCTGCTTTTACTACGAACATATTATTATGTCCCTCTAATTCTCCTAAAGGGCTTGAAAGGTAATATATAGGTTCTCCATATAATCCCCCTAATGGGCCCGCCCACCCGTTCCAAGTTGCACTAGTATTATAATAAACATTAGTGGGATCATTAAATACTTCTTCCCATAATCTATCTTGTATCATTTGTTCATCAGCATCCATCCATGCATGGTCTTTATAAGGTAACCACCAAGAAGCATCTGTGTTTCTTGAGTTTGGTTGGATTTGTTTAGTACCATAAGAAGAATCTCTATATTTTTTAAAACTATAAGGAACACCCGGAAGATCATAATATCTATATGCGAAGTTTCCATTCTCATCTTTCCAATTTCCATAAGGATCTTGACTAGTAGGGGCTCCTATAGCTATTCCTGTGTCTTTTATTATTTTTTCTTGAGTAAATCCTTCTATTACGTTTAATGAACTTTGAAATGTTATATTATTATTTCTATATTTTATTGTTTTTGAGTCTCCAGGAAAAATATTTTCTGTTATGTATTTTGTAGATCCAGGTGCATTTATATCTAAAGATTCATATTCTACTTTACAAGAACTATATCTTGATTGGTATTGGGTTGTATTAAAAGGGGCCATATTGTTTGGATCGTCTGATCCTTCAAAACAAGTTAATTCAGCTTCAACATAATCTGTTATTCCTTGAAGTGTTATATCTAAATCTGTTGATTCCCAATTTTTTGAATTAATATCATTATCATCAAGTATTGGGGGTCCATCTAATATATCATCTAGTGCTGATATTTCTAATTTTCTACAAACATCATCATCATTGTCTTCATATTGATTTCCTGCTGCTCTTTTTAAAGATTGATAAGTATTGTAGTTTTTTATTTCTCTTTTAACTCCTTTTTGCATAATCCAAAGAGGTAGACCATTTGAATTCCTAGCTGGGGATCTCAAAAATGTACCCTCTGGATACATTGGGTGAGATTGATGTTCCATTGTTTGTTTGTCTATTAGAATTTGTTGTAATTCTCCTATTTTATCTATTAAATCACTTATTACTTGATCTCTCCAATCAATATAGTTATTAAGATAATCTTGACTTTCTAATATAAGTTTATAATGTGATTTTGATGTTTCATATTTATCTATTTTATAAAATAATTCTCTATATAATCCAAAAAATCTTTTTACATTAATAGGATTTTGTGTTTTTATAAGACTAGAAAAATCCCTATCAATAATATCTGTGAATTCTTTATTATTGTATACTTTTTTACTTAATTTTTGATTATTTGAAGACATTATCTAATTACCTTAAAATAATAATCATTATCATATATAGTAATACCCTCATTATTTTTATGTTTAAATAATATACGATAATATCTTTCTGGTTGTAATCCCTTCATATAAAATTTAAAATACATCCCATCCTTATCGGCACTTATTTTAGTAAAATTATCATCAAAAGGAATAATTTCTTGTTCTGAATGGGCATCTCTTATACTATAGTAGGAGGATGTTGTAAGGTATCCTACATTTAAATAATTTGAAGTAGTTGAAAATTCTCTTGTTGGGTATTTATCTCTTACGTGTATTCTAAAAGTAGTTTCATCATTTTGATTATATTCCTCTTTATTTCCGTATAAATTTAAATTTAATTCTCCACCTTGTTTAGCTGATCCTTGTTTATTATGTACACTATCATCCCATCTAAAAGTTAATCTTGGGGGATATATTGTTTTAGTATCTACTGAAAAATACTGTAATTCACCAAAACTGCTTGTTGTATCAGCTTCGACTGAATCTGGTTGTTTTAATACAAAACCATAATTTGGCAGTCCTAAGGGATAATTCTTCCCCTCAAAAAAACTTGCACTTTGTAATTTTAATTGAGGTGTTATATTTAAATCTATATCTAAACTATTTCCTTGTAAAAACTGTTGTGTTACTCCCTCATCCTCATACCATGTTCCTCCACCGTGAGATATAGCTGAACTACTTACAGATCCTGTAGTGTTATTTGCAAATGTTGTGTAATTTGCTGTTCCCCCTAATAAGTGTGAATATGTATTATAACCATCTATTATAAAACCCCCATTTGTTCCATTAACTCCATTTGCTGGGTCTACACCAGGATAATATATTTCTGAATAATCTACTCCTCCTGCTTGGAAATTTATCCATTTATTTCCAAAATCACTATCATGTCTGTGTATCCAACTAGCCCCATCTGAACCTGTAGGTAGATTTGAATATCTTCCTGATCCTTCATCCCATGATTGAGATAAAGGATAGGCTTGAACATTTAATATTTGTGTTAAATTTTTCTGTTCAGTAGAATATAATTGTATACTACACGAGGCCCCAGCATTAAATTTCTCAGATCCTATAGTATCCCTAATTATATTTGTAACATCCTTTGTTGGGAATTTTATAAGGATCCTTGAAGGATAGTGTTTTCTATCTGTGCTTCCTATTTCTTTTACAATCTCTAATATTTCATCTCTTCCTGTATTTAAGTGTAGTCTATCAGGATGACTGTATAGTGTTGTGTCTATTTCTGGGAATAAAAAATAATATGCCATTTTAATATGTTATTATACGTCCTTTAATATCTATGTCTGGGTATTTTAATTCAAATACACTTGGATCTAATGAGGGATAGATAACTTTCTTTTTAGTTGCCCCTTTAAAATCATATTTGTATTGAGAATACCCTAATGAAGTTCCTGATTTATTTGCAAATGTTAAGGATTCTAATGTTTGTACTCCTTGTACCCCTGCTAGTAAATTTTCTACTTCTGATATTATAATTGGTTGATTTACTTGCCATTTATCTATTAAAAAATAATCTTTTAATTCAGTTATGCATTTTAAAAGTACTTCTTGGTTATTGTAATTCTTAAAAGCTGTTATTTCAAATTCAAGACCCAAATTAATTATAAATGCATCTTTAATATTAATAGCATCTGTTAGCATTCTAAATTGTTCTAAATAAGTTGCTAAATTTGTTTTTGTGGCTTGATTTAAAGTAGTTAGTTTTTTTTCTGCATCATATCCTAAAGTATATAAATTTAAAGCTAAGGGATTAGGAATACGATTAGGTTCATTTGTCATAGGAGATATTTGATCGTCCTGTGTTATATAAGCTTTTGTAATAGCACCTAATCGAGAGGGCATAGATAATGTTCTAATTATATAATCATCTTTTGTTACTGTTCTTTGTTGTGTGGAGAAATTAGCCATTGCGTTCATTTTTATTTCCTCACTAGTATCTCCTGTTCCTCCCCCTCGAGCTGATTCGGGGTTATTTACCGCTATTGATCCTTTTATAAAAGAAGACATATTTCCAGATAGATTAGGTTTTGGTGTTAATATTATATTATCTATTTGGGTAATTGTGTTTGCACTTACGTTTGATTTTAAACCCCCACCTACTAAATAATTAAATGTTAATATAGTATTAGCGGGAGATTGACCATAAGATTTTGTATACATAAAATTAGATGGATCATATGCCGTATCTATTTTATTTCTTCCATCCTTAATTCCTAAACCTATATTATTAGGATCAGGAGTAATTAAAGGATCAGCATTATCAGTTGAACCGGGGCCAAACTGGATTTCTAATTCTCCATTTGATTTAAAACGAGTTACAAATCTTTTTGGTACTTTTTTTAATTTTAAAAGATATGGTGTTTGTTGGTTATATCCTTGTAGTGTAGGATCATGTGCCCCCGTATTTTCTATTTCCTCAAAAACTGTGTCTTGAGCTAAGAATGGGACTTCTGTCCATGTATTTCCTTCATCGTCTGTTGCTGATTCTATTGAAATTATATTTTTATTAAATATATTTAGTGTTTTAAATCTTTCAACTGCTCCTATAGTAAATTTAGTTGAGATTCTTTCTGCAGAAATTGCTTTTACTGTTTTCTTTAATAAAAAATATTCTGGGTTATCTGATGTATCAAATTGATAAACACTAGTATTTGTAGGATCTATCGATGATGAATAATCAAATCTAACAGGATCAGTTATAAAAAATTTTATATCGTCTGGTGTTTTAAAAGATGAATTAGCATTCACATTTAAAGCATATGTGTAATCGGGGTAATATGTGCTATCTCCTATATTTTGGATAGAAGGAACTAATTGATATACATCTAACATAGTACTAGCTGCGGATGTGACTTTTGGTTTATACCCCATATTATAAGCTAAATTATATAGGTTTTCATCATCTTGAGCTAAAGTTAAAAAAGATTCTCTTAATTGTGTGTCTGTGTAAAAAGAAAGAACATCACCCACATAAGCTGCCATTTCTAAGAACATCATTCCCGGATTACCCTCACTAAAATCATTAAAATTATTGGGGAAATATATTTCCGCAAATTCCATTAATTGATTTTTAAAACCATTATAATCTTTATTTAGATACTTAACATCTTTATCTTGTGTTTTATTTGATACTTTTGAATATGCCATTATTAAATAGTAATTGTGATAGCGTCTTTAGTGCCATCTAAATTAAATTGATATGTTATTTTTATAGTTAAAGTATGTTCATCAGGGTTAAAATCTATTAAAGAATTAGATAAGGTTATTTCAGGAATATAGAATTCAATTTGTTGATGAATTGTTTCATTTACTGACATATCATCTATATTTTGTTCAAATAAATATTGTTGTAACCCTATACCATATCCTGGATGATTTACTCTTTCTCCTTTTTTTGTTAATAAAAGATTAAGTAAATTACTTTTTACTTGTTCTCTTGTTGTTGGTGTTCCTACAAACATATTTGTTTCATCCAAAGGAAAAGCTACCCCAATAGTAACATTTTTGTTAATATCTAGTGGGTTTTTTCTTTTCATTCCTTGAATTATAGCCATTTGTTATCTTCCTTTTTTCTTTAATATTGCACCCATTAACTCACTATAATCTCTTGTTACTGCTTCTGCTACTGTTGAGGGCATACCTTGTGTATCTGTTGGTAAAGGAGCTGCCGTTGAAAAAGGTTGGGATAAACTTACTGGGGCGTTTCCTGATTCTAAATTTGTATTCCCTTTAGCTGTTTCATTTAGTAAATCATTTATAGAGGTATTTGAGGTAAAATTATGTTTTACAAAAGGTTTATTAGATATTGGATTTGAACCCATAATTTTTTCTCTTAATGAGTTTTTTGCTGGTGGTGATGATGGAGTAGGTACTTCCACCTGTTTTTCTGTGT
>TARA_R110001632_G_scaffold14050_3_pt1 | contig 18325 bp, 8 predicted proteins | sample TARA_R110001632 | Tara Oceans TARA_R110001632 (sample SAMEA4398266) | marine metagenome | biome: Polar Biome; feature: [SRF] surface water layer (ENVO:00010504); material: water (ENVO:00002006), including particulate matter (ENVO:01000060) such as... | depth 5 m
TTATTTTATGTTATGCAATTATTGGTAATTCTGCTACTACTCCTGTTGCTGCTGCCGCTCCTGATTCTCTTCCTATTATTGACCATCCTGCTCCGTCCCATAATAGTGTTAGAGTTTGACCAACAACTGAGAAAGCGGCTGTTGACCAAGCGCCTGCAGTTGCGTTTGGTGTTAATGTTCCCGCTGGTGTGTTAGCTATAGTTTTTACTGAAATATGTTTTATTGTTCCTGCTGTTGCCCCATCTGCTAATGCATATGCTTTTGTACCATCAATCGTTATGAAGGTTACAGGTATAGCGGGTGTAAGAGCTCCTACTGCTTTTGTTTCAGTACCATATACTACCCCACCTGTTAATGTTGAAATTCCAGATGCGTTTATTGTTTGAGTATATAATTCTGAAAATCTTTTTGATGTTGATCCTAAGGCATAAGTATTAGTTGCTGTTGGGTCAAAATCTGAGGATATACTTGTTAATGTAAGAGTTCCTATGACGGCATTATCTAAATTAGCTGTTCCATCTATAAATAAATCTTTCCATTCTAATCCTGATGATCCTAAATCATAAGTATCATCTGCATTGGGTATTAAGTCCGAATCTACTTTAGAAATACCCTTTAATACATCTATTTCAGCTATTCCATCTATGTATAAATTTTTCCATTGTAAATCTGATGTACCTAAATCTACATCGTTATTTGTAGTTGGAGCTACAACCCCATCAGTTAACATAACCTGCTCTGTAGAACCAATTTTAAAAGATATACCCGTGTCTGCAACCGATTCTAAGTACCCATCCGCGTCTGAATTAATATAAACAGCAGAATCTCTAAATTGGATTTTTTTGTCTGTAGCTAATGCAAGACCCCCATTAACAACTTGAATTGCGGTAGATGTTAATACTCCGGTTGCAAGAGTAGTACCTGATATGTCTAGATTACCATTTATATCAATTAAAGTTGAAGTAATGTCTATTTCATCATCAGCTGCTATAGCTAAATCACCATCAGCTGGAGAGCTAATATGGATTGCAGTGTCTCTAAATTGAATTTTTTTGTCTGTGGCTACAGTTGATGTACCTCCTAAAGCAACAGTTCCTGTGATTGCATGTGTGTCTCCATCTGCATTCCCTAAAACTGAATTTCCTGTTGTTGTTATATTACCTGTAGATATATTTGTCATTGTTAAAGTACCTGCTGTCAATGTACCTGAAACATCCGCATCACCATTTATATCAGCGGCACCATTTAACTGGATGGTTGTTGCTGTCATATCAATAGTTGTTCCCGAATTAATTTCTAAATGGCCATTTGCTGAAGCAAAAATTTCTTCACCACCACCAATATCATGAAACTTTAATTTAGTTGTAAGTAAAAGTCCAAGCTCATCTTCTGATGCATCATAATGTACACCCTCATTAGCAGTGGCACTATGAAATATTACATCAGCTCCCGTATCACTAACACTAACAGTAAGTGCGCCATCTACTTGTAGTGTACTTGCCATATCAACAGCTCCGTCAATATCTACAATATCTAAATTAGCTGTCCCATCAACATGTAAATCTTTCCATTCTTTAGTTGAACTTCCTAAATTATAAGTATCATCTATACTAGGTAGTACATGACCCATAGATGTTAAATTTTGTACACTAACATTTGGGCCCAAATAAGAAAATGAAGCTGATAACCCAGTTACTATCCCACTTGAACTAATATAAGATGTATGGACTGCTCCAAATGATCCTGTACTTACAGCACTACCACTAATTATAGGTAATGATCCATCATATACTGATGTTGAACGAATAAAATCATTAAAATTATCCGCTGTTGGGATATCTCCTGTTTCGAAAAATGCTATTAACTCAGCTGAGGAAGATCGTATTATTGCCATTATTTTGTGTTTGTATTTCTATAATTTTTCATCCAATCTTCCCAATCTCTAAAGAGAAGATTGCCTTTTAAATATGCTTCCATTTCCATTTTCCTCATGTGTGGGTCATCTTGGGCATAAGTTGCTTGAGAAGCATCTCCAAATTCTAAATCACCTCTTTCATTTTGATGGTGATGTACTAACTCATGTGCAAATGATCTACAAATATCTTTATCGTGTCTATTTGTTATATATAATGTTATGGACTGGTTTTCAGGTTCATAATGTGCTGTTTTACCAAAGATGCCTTGAGCGTTTTCTTCATCATTTTTAAGATGAACTTGAGGAATATTTTGTATACCAAAAGTTTCCTGTGCTGATTTAAATATTTCTGCTAAGGCTAATTGTAGTTCCATTATATCATTTCTTCTTCATCTGCTACTGGCTCTTCAGGAGCTGGTTCGTCTTCAGGTTCCATAGCTATATCATCTGCTCCCCCCGTATCACCTCCTGTGTCACCTCCTGTGTCATCTGTTGGTTCTTCTTCTGTTTCTTCTTCTGGTTCTTCAATAGGTTGAACTGCATTAGGTACTAATATTCTATTTATATGTTCAATAGCATTATTTCTTTCTTCCATATCTATTATATAATATTCTCTTCCTTCTACCTTAACCATTAAAGAAAAATCTTCATAAAACATTAAAAACTTTCCTTTGTTATGTAAAACTATTTCGTATGAAGGGGGAATTGAATTAACAGCTTTAATATGATCAACATATCTAATTATAGGAGACATTTTTAGTTTTTCTTCTAAAGCAGCTTGGATTTCAAAAGGAATTGGATATTTGTCCTCCTTAAGTCTTTTGATTTCCTCCTGTATTATTTTTCTGTGTAATTTCATATTTTAAGATTCAAATGAAAGTCTTAAGGTTATTGGTTGTAAGTTTATAAGTTCATCTGCCGCCGCTAATGCGTTTTCAATTTTATCAACTCTAAATTTTGTAGCTGCATCAGTTAATGCAGCATCGCTACCAAAACCTACAACTTTTCCTACTCTAACTCCATCATGAGCATGTACCGTATCCCCAATTGAAAATACCATACGAGGATCTCCTGTTTGTAATGTAATAGTTGATTCAGAAGTACTTGCTGCTGTAGCTCCCGCATTTTTAACAAGATTTGTTGCAAAACCAGGTGTTCCTATACATGTTGCAGCTACATATAGGTGAGTGTAAGTATCTTGATCATTACTAGTAAGAGCTTCAGAACCAAGAACCATACCAGGACCATTAACATCTGCTGTTGCACTTCTTGATGCGTCTGTTTGAGCTATAGCGTGATAAAGTAAGCTATCATCAAAATTATCTTCTGTTACAGATACATGTCCTAATAAATTTCTAAAATATCCACCTTCTAAAGCAGTAACTGCAGAATCGGGAACTCCAAAACTAGGAGGTGCTGTTCCATCTGGGTTAGCTTGTGCAAAATATAATTCTAAACCTTCTTCAACCCTGGATTGATCTAAACCTTGAACTATAGTTGTAATATTTGTTAGTTTAGCTCCAAAAGGATTTTTAGGAAATTTAAATGATGCCCAATCAAATAAAACATCACCAGCATCAAAAGCTCTAGCTGTTGTACCAGATGAAAAAATAGATCCGAATGGTAATGTTGGTCTTACTGTTATTACAAATTTGCTTCCTTTGTATAATTTCATAATTTTTGTTTTATAATTCTTTTATCGCTTGTTTTAATAAACCTACTACTTTAGAAGTAGATAAACCACTAATTTCTGATGAGTGAGACATTAATTTTTTAAATAAAGTTTCCCATTCAACTGGCATGTTTATTGTTGATATACGTTTTACTAACATCTCTACATCCTTATGTTCTTTTTCAGGTTTTGCTGGTACTTCATCTTGTTCATTAAATAAACCGGATGCTAATTGTTTATCTTCCATCGTTGTAGAACCATCCATTTCACCAGTTGCTGGGTTGTTTACTATTTGACTTGCTTCATTTTTATATTTTAGTTCACTCATTTCTAATTCAGCATTTAGCTTTGTTTGAGCTTCAAAGTTATTTCTAGCTGTTTTTACAAATGATTCTGGAACACTTACTCCTTTTCCTGCATAAAGTTGGACTATTTCTTCGTTAGTATTTCCTTGAGAAAAATATTCAAAAAATGCTTCCATTACCCCCTCCATTAAAATTTTTCTTCTAGCTGTTTTTTTATGGTCTGTCATGTGTTCTTTTAAGGAAGATTTTTGACTTAATCTATCATTAGAGTAACTATTCCATAGTTCTTTTATATTTTTTTTCATGTTTTTTGTATTTGTAGATTCGTTTGTTTGTTTTTCTTCTGGGTTTTGTAATTGTTCTTGTTGTTTTTCTATTTCTTTTATTTGCTTTTTTATATCTTTTAAGGATGTTCGAAGCTCACCTTTAGCTGTTTGTTGCTGTTTTAATTCACTTGGTTTTAAATCTGCTCCTTTCTTTTGAATATCTCTTAATTTAGCTAATACATTTTTTCTTTGTACTTTTAAATTACCAATATCCATTTCTAAACACTTTGCTTTACATTCTCCTATTTCTTTAGGGGAGAAAGCAGGTTCTTCTTCTGCAACTGGTATTTCTTCTTTTTCTGCTTCTTCTCCTTCTCCTCCAGCTGGAGCTTGTTCTCCAATACGTATAGAATCTTCATCAATTCCTGTACCTCCTGTTCCTGGTTCTCTAGTATAAAAGGCTGATTGATTTTTAGCTTCTTGATTTACTGAGGCATCAACCATATTTAAAATATAAATTATGCCTTTTGGATCATCTATTGTATCTTCACCTGAAAAAGAAACTACACCAGCAAATTGACCTAATTCAGATTTTTCAAATTTTAAAGATTGACCTAAAGTAAGAAAAGTTTGATTATTAGGTCCTGATATGTTAGTAATTGTTTTTAAATCATCTTTTATAATTACATAATATTTATCAGTTCTATAATTAACTATATCTCCTGGTTTTTTAGTTGGATATAAATGGATTTTACCAAAATGTTCTTTAGCTGCTACTCCAAACATTTCTTCAGCTGAAGATATAATGTCTATTTCTTCCTGTTCCATCATACCATTTTTAGTTTTGGCTCCCACGGTGTATGGATATTCAACTCTTCCTGTGTATGGGTCTTTATCAGCAGGTGCAACAGCTCTTGTTCTAGGGGCTCCTTGTGTAGTTAAAGTAGCACTACCATATGCTTGTTCTTTAAGTTCTTTAATACTTTCTTTAACTAATTTTTTAATATCTGATTTTTTCATTATCTTTTATTTTTAAGATCTCTTTTGATTTCTCTTATAGCATTTTTAACCATTCTTTTTAATTCTTCTTTTGTAATTTTTGGTTCTTGTGTAGGTAATAAAAAATCTTTTTCAATTATTTTTTCATCTTCATTATCTACTTTTTTAAAGAAGAAATATTGAGTATACCCATCTGGGTGGTTTAAAGTAGATTTAAGATCATTATGATCTCCTTTTCCTTCTAACCAATCATCATTTTTATGGGCTTCAATATCAGCATAATACTTATTTAGATCTTTTTGGAATTTTTCTTCTTTTTCTTTGTCTCTTTTTTCCTTTTCTAATCTTTCTCTTTCTTCTCTTTCTGCTTTTTCTTCTTCTGTTTCTCCACCTATTATATTAGTATCTACTGGTTTTACAGGTTTTATTAAATTAGAATCTATAATAAATATATTAGAGTCTATTGATGGTGTTTCATTAGAATCTATAATTCTTATCATATTAGAATCTAAAACAAACATATTAGGATCTAAAGCATTTGAATCTATTATTTTTATATTATTAGAATCTAAAGCATTTGAATCTATTACATTTACTATATTAGTATCTATTACAGGAGCTTCACAACAAGCACATAAGTCCTTTGTTGGGTTTTCTCTAGTAGGCATGTTTGTATCCTCTGTTCCGAATTTTGTTGGTTCTTCTTGTTCACCTATATTTGTATCTATTTTTTTATTAGAACATTTTTTACACTCATCTGAATTTGGATTTAAATAAGGAGAATCTATTGGTAAGTTTAAACAATATTCTGGAATAATTGATGTTATTAGATTTGAATCTACTACATCTGCATTAGAATCTATTATTCCTTTGTCTGTTAAATCTTTACAATAAGCAATTAATTGATCATAAAATTCAACACTTCTATCTAATCTATCTAGTTCTTTTTTATCTAATTTATTTAAATTTGTGTCTATAGTTTCTAATTCTTCTTGTTCACTTATGTTTGTATCTTTAACTTTTAAACTTTCTATTTCTCCCCCCTTTTCTCTTTCTTTTTCTAAAGAAGCGAATAATTCACTCATAGCATCTGAATTATTAAAGTCTATAGATTTACACATAGCCGCATTTAAGTTTAAGTCTAATGTTCCATCATCATTTGGGATTTGCTGTTGTTGAACTGCTACAGGAGAATTAGCAGTACCCCCATATGGCCAAGGATAGTTAGTGTATCCTTCATCAAGAAAATCCATACCCGGGAAATACCACCCTCTTTGAACACCATTAACAGATGAGTTCATATATCCAGGATTCCCACTTGAACCTACTTCCCCTCCTGGTGGTGGGACAGGTTGAGATTGACAACATGATACATCACTTCCTTTTGCTCCTGGATAACATCCTTTCCACCCATAAGACCAATGAGGACCTTCACCTTTATTAAATGCTAAAGATCCATACCAATCATTAGCTATACTACCAATAAAAGAACCTGCACCTCCATATAAATTTGGGTTTATTGGGTAGAACTCTCCAGGGTTTGAATACTGTCCACTCAAATAAGGAGTATAGCTACTTAGTGAACCTACATCAAACATTGGTACCCCTCCTGGTGCATAATTATTCCCACTATTAAAAACAAATGATATGTCTTTAAAATTGTCATACTTACTTATGTCCATAAGTTCCGTCATATTTATCATATTAGTAACCATATGAGGGAGACCTGGATCATTAGAGGTTTTATATAATTGATTTAATCCATAACCCTCCTTAGGAAACTCAATAACAGATGGTGTGAAAAAATTTGTATTCTGGACTACTTGTGCTGGTGGTTGTACATCTGTTCCCATGTTGGGGGTACCATTAAAATTATCAAAATTTACAACACCCGGTTCATGGGGGCTAGGATCATTATGTTGAGGACCGTAAACTAACTTACCTGGACCTAAAGTATTTACTAAATCAATACCTTGAACTGGACCATTATAATAGGTTCCCTCAGTATGTGTTACATTATAAGAGGGTGGAGGACCTACTTGTATTCCTTGAGCCACACCACCTGGGTTAAATTGACCTGGGTTACCTATAATGTCTAGATTATCTGAAGGATTTGTAGCAGATCCAATATATACTGGTATAAAAGACATTATTGCTCCAGTAAGACCATTTGTTTGGTTAATACCCGCTAGTGCAAGGTCAAACTCACAAGTAGTTAGTGAAGTTCCTGTTTGGTAAACTCCTTGTGGGGTATAGGGACATTGATTTCCTTGACTAATCCAATCATTTAATGCATTATTATAACCATTAATCCACGCAGCATCGGGGGCATATACCATTAATCCAGAATCCATTTGTGTGCCGTAATTTTCTATTAAATTTTCGTTTTTATATTGTGATGTGGCCATGTAACCTGATGTGTTAGTCATCTCTTTCCATGCTGAATTAATCCATTCATTAGGATCTGTTTCATTAGCAGTTAGAGGTCCTGTATCTCCTCTACCTGCAGGATTCCACGTCCAATCCATATTACTAACCTGACTTGCAGCATGTGATGTATTAGTTCTTTCATCATTAAACCAACACCCATATTGATTCATATTTCCTACTACTACACCTCCTCCTAAGTCTGTACCTGGAACTAATTCTGCTTCAAAATCAACTGTACAACAAGAGACGTCGTCTTGATTTCCAGAATGCATAAAACCAAATGAACAAAAGGATCCTTGAGTGTTTATTTGTGTTCCTGAAGGGTCAGTTGTATTACCAGGTGCTGTATAATTTGTTGATTGATATGCACCTTCTGGGTATATTTGGTTATTGGCACCAAATGGAGTTGATAGCATAGCTGGATCCCAATTGGAGGATGCAGCATCAATTTCTAAATGAAGTGGGTTATTATTAACATAATTCCCAAACCATTCTTTAGGACACCCATGTATTATAGGGGTTATACCTAATTTACAACAATGTGTATATGGATCATTCATCCCATCTTCAGTTGGGTGTTGATTACCAAACCCCGCTGGTTTAGTTGGATCAGTAGGGTCTGGACATCCCATAAGTGATCTATAACCACCACTTGAGGTCTGGCTATTTGAGCCTATATAAAGAGGATCGTTTATATCTAATGGTGTACCTGCAGGGTATAATATCCCTAATGGGTCTATTGTTGTAGCTTCTCTAAAATCTTGACCTGAATTAGTTGATGGATAATTTAATAATGTACATCCACATTCCCATGTGTCTATTAAACCTGGAGATGGTGGTTGCTGAAATATATTACCTGATGTGTCAAAAGTATGTAAATAATAAAAAACATTAGAAGCTCCTTGTCCATATACTACATTTGCTGTACATACAGCATCACAAGGTGTTTCTACTCCGGTATGCATAAAAGTAGATGCTGGATTAGTTGGACAATTCATAAATCCTGCTCCTCCATTAGAGGGAGAATTACCCGCATGGGCCCAAGGCATTGTTGCTGTGCTTTGATCTATTTCTCCTGTCATTAGATCTGCACAACAATATTCTACTCCTGCTTCCCAATCAACTCCATTTGGCTCATCATAACAATCACAAGGAGATCCCGGACAAGGAAATCTACAATCACAATGTTCTTCACTAAATTCTAAAATAGTATCACATACATGATCTCCTAACCCATCATTATCATAATCTGGACCACAAAATGCTCTATGTATTCCAAATTCTTTTGCTTGAGAAGGTAACCCATCTCCAGTATCATTTGTTAGCCAATTACCAGAAGCAGCCCCATATTGAAAATGATCTAAATTTGGTGCAATTCCTTGAGAAGGTGCTAAACCTGCATCTGGATCACAACCACAATTTGTTAAATCATTTGAATCACAAGGTACATCACATGATTGTGGGTATCCTGAGAAACAATTTATTTCCATAACGTAACCACTTGCTCCTGCATTATTCCAAGGAGCATTTTCTTCATATGTTTGTCCTAAATCATCTACACATTGACAAAAACCTCCATTACTATCCCAATGTGTTTCTACTATTGTATTTGAAAATATATTATTACCAACTCCCATTGCTAATATAATTGACAGATTAGGTACCATATAAGGTCCCCAAGTAGTATCATCATCGGGATCAAATGCTGAAATAGATCCTAGTGTAATCCAGTTATAAATTTCTGTGCCAGGAGTATCTTGATCTAATATTAATTGTGTATTTAAACAACATTTGTTACATTCTGGAACACCCATTAAACAATCTACTTTAACAAAATCTCCTTGTCCAACAAGTTCTGGATGGTCATCAATATAAGCTTGAGTATTTAACATTTCACAATCACATCCTTGGGGAGCTGGAACTAACGCAGATTCCCAAGAAGCTTCAGAAGTATAACTAAAATTTTCATGATTAGTATTAGCACAACATACTTGAGTTTCGGGGCCATTATATTCTGCTTGGTTAAAAGGGGATGATATCCACCAATCTATATCTGAACTATTTTGATATGCATAACCTTGTTGTACATCATATGCATATGACAAATTGTTTGTTATAAATGTAGAAGGATGGGATATGTTAGTAGGATTATTTGAATCATAAGCATCACAACCCCAACCACAACAACTAGTATTGTTTGGGTTAGGGAATAATCCAACAATTGGATCAGAATTATATAAGTAGGAACCTGCACCTATTATCCCATTTAAATCTTGTAAACTTGAACAACCCATTGCATTTGAATCATAATCAAGTGAATTAATGTCTGTACAACCTGTAGGGTAAAGGCAACATTGAAGAGCATTACTATCAATTTTAATATAACTAACATTATCTATTCCCGTCATTGTAAAACCTGAACTTGCTGCACATCCTTGACCATCATTAGACATTTCACCAGTATAATTTAGGGAATTTGAGTCAGGACAAGTATATTCATACTTACAACAATCAAAATTTGAATCATTAGGGGGTGGTGATACAATTATTGTAGTTCCATCATCAGTCATAGATTGGTAGGGGGTCGAATAATCTAAACAACCTAAATTATTAGAATCATAAAAATAAGGTCTAATACCATTTGTATCTCCAGCAGTATTGACTAGAGTTGATTCTTTTATAGCTAGAGGATCTGTACAACCATAATGGTATATACAACAACTATTTTCTAAAGGGTTAGGTTTTTTTCCTATAGTCTCTAAAATTGGATCTGTTACCCATATAGATGGATAAGTGGAAGGTGCATCACTTGTATCTATACATCCAGGTCCATTATTACCACTTCCGTTAATTGTTGGAGAAGATGGTACGGCTATAGGATCTGCACATCCATATTCATAAAAACAACAATCTATATTAGCAGGAGATGGTTTTTCATAACAATCACCACTTTGACTAACACATGTATTATTCCAATAATTGCTATTATTCTCATAAGGATGACATCCATTATAATTAGGACTGGTATAACTAGGAAGGCCTGATGATGGGGTAAAGTTAGTAGCATTCGAATCACTACACCCATATACATAAGTACAACACATATCATTATTTATATCGGGTAATAATGTACCTGGTGTATTAGCATTATGATTTATATTTGTATCAGCACAACCTACTCCCCCTGAAGTGAAGTTAGAAGCTATAGGATCATTACATTGGTAATTCCAGTTAGGAAGTGTTGGATCTCCACAACATAAATTATTATTTGGATCTGGTAAAATAAAAGCTGCAGCTATTGAGTTTGAGTCAGATGGATTACAACCCCATGAATTAACATTATTTGTATCAAATGGGGGATTTTGGTAAACATTACCGTTACTAAATGAATTAGAATCAATACAACCATAAGCATATTTACAACAACTTACATTGGTTGGGTCTGGTGTCCCGTTATTATCACATCCTAAATTATTAGGATCATAATTTGAAAAAGGAACTTGCCAATTATATCCTGTGGGGGTTGCTGTTCGATTAGTGTTTGTGAAATTACTATCATCATATTGTTGTGCACAAGCTGAAGTATAAGTACAACAAGTATCATAATTAGGATTGCCTGAAGGATAATAATTAAATGAACCATCATACATAAGATCATTTGTATCTGGACACCCTAATGAATCTGTAATTGAATTATCAGCAGTTAGATCTGGACAACCTGTAGTATAAGAACAACAATTATCATAATTAGAATCACTATTACTTAGAGGTTGTGTTGTAGCAATTGGGGTTATATTTTCAGGACAACCTCCACTACCTTGATTTGGTGACCATGTAGTTATTGTTTGATAATTTGTTGAAAGTAAATCTGGACATCCTAGTTGATTTAAATAACTACAACAAGTATCATCAGTGTCATCTGGTGGGCCTATATATTTTCCCGGATTATTAGTGTCTAAAGCTTTATTTGCTGAACATCCTCCTACACGAAACTCTCCTATATTATTAGGACCCCAATAATTATCAGCATTAGCATCTGGACAAGCATAATCATATTGACAGCAATTTTTATCTCCAGCTCCTACATAATCCTGACCAGTTAAAGGATCAGTATAAGGACTTCCATTTGTTGCAAATCCATTAGAATCTAAAGGATTACATCCTACAGCTAAGGCACCATAACATGCATCTGAACCATAAGAATTAGCTCCTTGGTCCCAAGAACACCAAAATGTAGAATCTGGACCCGATGGATTGTTTGGGGGGTTATTATTATCAAAATTTAAAGTTGTACCTGCTAATACCCCTAAAAAATCATAATATTGGATGTTTGTATAACCAGCCATTCCACTATTACTTGAGCCTTGAATTGCAAAGTCATCATTACACGCATAAACAGAATCATATGTACAACACCATTGAGGTTCATTAGAATCTATTTTGTTTGAATCAAAATCTACTGGATTATAATAAGTTGAATCAGGATTAGTTTGAGTACAAGCAGTACCAATATCGAATGCTTCTTGTACAAAACCACTTCCTGCTATACCTACTCCATTTTCCTGTAAATTAGGATCTGTACAACCAAATGTTGGATCACAACATATTCTATAAGGATCTCCTGCATTCCCATTATCTTCACCTACATTCATTATAGGGAGAGAAGTAGGATTATTTTCATCATAACATCCTATTGCATTCGGATCTGCAAAAGGATTAAGGTTAGTATCGTTACACCCCCAATGATAAACACAACATTCATTATCTTGATTTGGATTAATATTTCCATTTGAATCATAAATATTTCCCCACCCTTCGAGATTTTCTGTTGTTGATGAAGTAATCCAAGGAACTGTTTTAGTAAAATAAGTTGTATCTGAATAACATGCTATTGCATTAGAATCATAATTACATCCTCCATTAGGACAACCTACTACATTATAGGTAGTAAATATCCCTGTATTTTGTACTGCTAAAGAATCAGGACATCCTGTGTTATAATTACAACAAATGTATCTATTAACATTTGTGTCTGTTGTAACATTATTTGAATCAGATACTGCACACCCCCAAGTTCCATCATTAGGATCAGTACCAACTCCTGGTCCTGTTATATTTAAAGGATCATCCCATGATGCGTGTGTTCCATAATTATTTGCGTTTACATCTGGACATCCTACATATTGACAACAAGAAAAATCAGCTTGTATTGTTCCGTTAGTATCAAAAGAACATCCAGTTAGTCCTTGTGGGGCTGTTATATGATTATGAGCATTGGGATCTGCACATCCTAAGTATTGACAGCATTCTTTTGTATTAGAATCTATTTCATCATTAATATTAAAACCTTGTTCACAAGATATATTATTGCTATCAATAGTAGTTGTAAAAATAGTATTATAATAATTTGCTGATGTACTATCATTACATCCTTCGTAATAACAACAATCCTCGCTTGTAAAATTACTATCACAACCTAAAAAGGAATAATTTGAATCATAATCTGACATTACTTTTCCTTCAAAGTTTTTAGCGTTGTAATATCCATCAGAACCCGTATACATACCTGTTCCGTAAAGTGGATTAATACTATTATCAGGACATCCTATATAACCACAACACCAGTTTCCAACAGCATCAGGACCCCAAGTATTAGAATCTGACATATCATAACTTCTTGAAGGACATCCTGAAAAATTCCATACTCCTGTAGTCATAGTAACTGGAGTTTCATCTCCTAGTGCAATCATATGATTTGATTGGGTTGGGATGTGTTGAGAACCTATAGCCCCAAATTCATCACAATCATAATAGTTACAACAATCATAATTGTTTGGGTCTACTATACCATTAACTTCACATCCATTAGCTTGTGTATCATAATTAGACGCTAAATGGTATGTAAAAGAAGTACCATTAGCCAAGGTTATTGTAGTAGAGGAAGAATCTGTACAACCCCCAAAAGTACATAAAGATGGTGTGTCTATTACTTGGTTTGAATCTATATCAGGTGATAATTGAGGGAAGTAGTTTGTTGCTATTGGGTCTTTACAACCATAATAATTACAACACTCTGTATTAAACTCATCAAAGAGATTAGTATTTGGATCACCATTTATCTCACAACCTGTATTTCCTCCTAAAATTCCTAATAAGGGAAGGTTAAATCCACCTAATGTTAAAAGAGGATAATTATTTGAATCTATTCCGTAATTAGCTACTGTTAATCCCCCTTGAGCATTATCGGTACATCCTATATATTCACAACAAGAAGATCCATCTGTAGGGGATGGTAAGTTTTCGAAAATCTGAACACCATTTGTATCTATAGAACAACCTTCACTATTATTAGTATCGTAATTATAAGCATATTCATTAGGACAACCAAAATTAGGTATAATACAACAATCATTATTTCCCGTTATAAAAGATCCCCCCATTGTATCTTGACATCCTATTTCTCCTAAAGAATTACCATTTACGTCAACATTCATAACTGCAAGTCCCGCCAGATACCCCCAATTAATTTGAGGAACTAAAGGATTTGTAGGTCCAGGATTACTACCATCTGTATTAGAATAAACATAATTACCTATAGGTACTTCTACAGCAATATCACATCCAACATATTCACAACAATGTTCTAAATTAGCATGTGGTTGACCTACATAATAGGCAGTTGATCCCACAGAAATAGCCATAGTAGCATCTTCAATTACACACCCAGTAGCTGTAGGATTATAATTTATTGCTATAGAATTATTACATCCTATATTTGAATCTATTGGTGGCTCACAACAACTTACATCTAATGGATCTATATACCCTGCACTATCACAACCTACTGTTACAACTAATGTATCATAACCATGTTGGCCTATATTTGTCCAAGTAGTAACATCATTAGCATCATAACCATTTTCGGTTCCAAAACCATACATAGTTGCTGTTCCTGAAGTAGGGCAACCGTAAACTTGACAACAAGTAGTGTCTGCTGGATTTCCAGTACCACTACCATCATCACATCCTATTATAGCTGAATTGGTAGTAATCCAATTATCAGTATAACCACCTAAAATTGGTAATCCTGCGGTTGAGTTTTGGTAAGGTACACTAAAAAGTCCTCTATTTATAATAGGGAAATTTGAATCTATATTTTCTGTGGCTTTACATCCTATAAAATTACAACAATCTATATTATCTGAGTCTGGTATTCCATTTACTGCACAACCATCTACTGTTAAAATATTTGTATCTATCCAAGAACTAGCATATGTAGAGCCTGCAGTAAATGTTGGATATCCATTAGCATCGGCACCCGTAACATAAACATTATAATTATTTGAATCTACTGAATAACCCCCTGAGGAGTAGTTCCAATTGGCTCCATCAAAGTTTGCAGTGGAAGAATTAAGGTCTATATCATTGTAGTTTGTAGAATTTAGATCTACACAACCAAATTTATACCAAGAATCATCACAAGCTCCTGATGCACCTTGACAATTAGCTAAAGCGGCTGCTTTACCTAAAGCTGCTGGTGAATAATATGAATTAGCACAAAGACTTTGGTCCCAACCCCCATTTACTTGTTGACAACCTGAATAACCCCAAGGAAGAGAACCAGCCCATGGTCCATCATCCTCAATTTTATAATTAGACCAACCTCCTTCAGTTTCATTATCGGGATTAAGAATTACAGCTGCATGGTTTCCATTCCCTACCCACAATCCTCCACAATCATCTATTCCATTTAATAAACTACAATCTAAAGTTCCAACTAATCCTTGATCAGACCACCCTATTGAAAAAGTAGGGTGAGTAGCACAATAATGAATAACGTCCATAGGAGTAACCCAATTTTCATTACCAGAGTAACTCCCACCACTACCAACACCTATTTGATGGTGGCTTGTTGCAAAATAAGGATGTAGAGGGGTTCCTGTAGTAGAATAATCAACTCCATCATCTGCATCTGTCCAAGTATTATTTAATGAATCAAATGTAACATAAGGTAACATAACTGTTTGAAGATTATGAGCTATTCCATCTGCTTTGAAGTGTATTTCTGTTAGTCCATTTGCACCATCACATTGATATAAATAACCAGCAGTATTTCCATCAATATCATCTTCATTAAAACCTTGATGTTTAAAATTATCTTCACTACTACCAGGTAAATATTGTTCCGTTAAAAGAGTTTTTGATTTTATTTCTGCTTCAGTTAGAACTGTTGGTTTTGGAGATTTTTTGTCTTTTAAAAGATCTTTTTGCTCCTTCATCCATTTATTAATATTGAATTTTTTCATCTTAAAATCTTGTAAAACGTGTTCTATTAGGATTACCCATATTGGATTTTTCCATTCCTCGTGTTTGTTGTCCTTCGGCTCCACCATAAGGGGCACCTTTATCTGTGTAAAATTCTACTTCAGATGCATCTGAAGAGAAAGAACCACCTGGAAGTCGTTGTGAAGGTATACTATTCCCATCACCTGCGTTTCCACCACCAGCACCGGTTCCTGTATATTCTTGTATTATAGATCTAATTAATTCTCTTAACTTTTCTTTATTCATCAAATTTATCGTTAAAGTTTTTTCTTCTTATTTTAGCTGCTTCTTTTACTTCTTTATGGTATTTTTCTTTGTTAATACCTCCTACCCATCTTTCTACTACTCCATCTTCAGAAACAAATCCTGAATTTGAAGAATTAACCATATTCAATAAATATGCTTCAGTTTCATCTAATATAGAAAGATTATTCTTTAATTCAAGAGATTTTTCGTAATCATTAAATTCCCCATTAATTTTTAAGTTATGCTCAAATTCTACAACACAATTATGACATTTTTTATGTATTTTATAATTATCTTTATCCAACCAATGTTTCATTACTTTGCTACATTTAGGACAACATAAAGGCATAAATACTTCCTTTTTAATTGCATCTAATTTTGAAATTGTTTGTTTTATACCCTTTTTAATTGTCCATGTTTTTCTGTTTTCTTCCCAAACATCTCCCTCTTTATATTCAATTCTTTTTTTCTGATAACCTACTTGGTTTTCAGATGAAGAATTTGTTTTACCTTGTACAAGATTACGTACTCTTTCTACATCTTTTCTTTTAAATTCTTTTTTTAATCCTTGTGCCTTTTGTTGCATAACTTTATTTTATGTGTAGTTTGATTATACGTATTTAGTAAGTCCAAGTAACTGATTTACTGGTGCAAATAATCCTGTTAGTTTGTATGTTTTTCCTTTATATATAAAAACTATACCCTCAGAAGGTACTAATTTATCAAATCCCCCTATATCTTCTATTCTTTTTAATTGGTAATTTAATTTTTTTAATACTTCTAAATCTGTAGATTTTTCAATTTGTTTAATTACTTTTTGTATATCCTTTCTTAAGTCATTAATACTTTCTTTTGGGTTTACTGCTAAGTAATTTTCTATATTAATTAATACATCTACTCCTAATTCTAAGAATATTTTTTCAAATTGATATACATTTTCTTTATTTTGTTGTTGGAAATTTGTTTTGTCAAAATCTATAGCTTTTTGTCTTGTTTCTTCATCTTGTATACCTCTAAGCCTAAATTTTTTCTCAAAATAAGCCCATCTTCTTACTAATGATTCTTTTTCTTCATCTGTAGCTTGTGGGAATTCTTCAGTTATTTTATTTTCCCACCATTTTTGATGATACATTACTACTTTATCTGAGTCTTGTAGATTAAATTCTTTTTGTAAAGAATTAATTTGTTCTATATAATATGGTTCTTTTTCATTAAAGTTTCTAACTTCTTTAGTTGTTAAAATTTTAGGGGGAATAAGTTCAAAAGTATCTTGAGTCCTAGCGTTTATGTTTTGTGTAAGTTTTTTTAACTCTTCTGGTACTCCATAAGATTGAATTTTAGTAGCTGTATCTAAACTAAATTCATCTATGCCGTGAAATTGTAAGTAAGCTTTTGGTCCATAGGTTATAACATTTTTAGTAGCAGGGTAAATTATTTCCATATTTAAGAAATTTGTACCTTCTTTAAATATGTTACTTAAAGTTTCTTCTGGTAGTTCTTTTAAAGCATTTTCTAGATCCCTCATTGAATTTACAAATGCATCTTTTATGTCTCCTCTACCTTCAAACTTTGCAGCTACGGCTTCTATACTCATAGGTTCTCTAATAGTAGCTTTATTTCTAGCTGCTCCTATTTTTCCTTTTTTATAAGTAACTGCTAGATTTTGACCATCTGTTTTTTCTTGTACATCCGCCTCTACATTTAACTTACCTTGTAAAGACAAATGAACTAATTCTTTCATTTCTGCAAATGTTAAATCTCTATCATCAAAAGGGTGGTTCATGTGTCCTGCTGCTCCTCCCTCTGTTAGTATTTCTTTTTGGATTATATTACTCCACCAGCCTTTTGAAAATAATCTAGTTTCGCTTATTGCTTTACCCATAAAAGATGGTTTCATTGTTTTATCTGTTGGATGTAAATTATCTGGATCTTCTAACTTACCTAATTCTTTAGCATTATTTATCCAATTATTTACTTCTTCATCTTTTTGTTGAGATATCATAAGTTGAAGATCTCTATATTGTTGATGACCAAAATTTGTTTGGATTTGGTCTTTGTACTGAGAAAGAAGATCATGAGCACCATATTGGGTTTCATTTACTTTTTTATCAAAAGCTCCCTCTATTTCACAACTATCATCTAAGTTTGAAAAATATTCTTCCCAAAA
>TARA_R110001632_G_scaffold216892_1_pt1 | contig 18312 bp, 20 predicted proteins | sample TARA_R110001632 | Tara Oceans TARA_R110001632 (sample SAMEA4398266) | marine metagenome | biome: Polar Biome; feature: [SRF] surface water layer (ENVO:00010504); material: water (ENVO:00002006), including particulate matter (ENVO:01000060) such as... | depth 5 m
GGCGCGCAGTTTGATTGCGTTTACTTTGATGAGTTAACGCATTTCACTGAGTCTCAATTTTGGTACATGATTTCACGCTTACGTTCACAGGGTGGCTATGTCAAGCCTTATGCTAGGGGTACGTGTAACCCTGAGCCGGGCTGGGTTCTCGATATGATTGAGTGGTGGATTAACTCAGACGGCTACCCAATCCCTGAGCGCAGCGGTGTATTACGCTGGTTCATTCGATATGAAGATGCTCTCCATTGGTTTGATTCGTATGATTATGCTAAGTCTTGGTGTGAGAAAATGAAGCTAGAAGCTACGGTTGAACCGCAGTCATTTACGTTTATACCTGCGAACATTGAAGACAACAAGATACTGATGGAGAACGATCCAAGCTACGTCGGAAAACTACAGTCACTAGGTGAGCTTGAAAAGCAAAAGCTGTTATATGGCAACTGGCGCATTAAGCCATCAGGTAAATTATTCCGCATCAATGACTTCCAAGACTTCATCATCACGCCGCAGTTTGAATTTAAAGCAATCACAGTTGATACCGCGCAAGAAATCAAGTCGGCAAATGATTTCACAGTCATGCAGCTGTGGGGCAAGAAAGATAAGAAGATTTACTTAGCCGAACAAGCACGCGGCAAGTTCGAGTTTGATGATCAAGTAGACATTTTGATGAGCATGATTATCTCGCATAAGCCACAAGCCGTGCTCATTGAGGCAAAGGCTAACGGTAGCGCTCTGATTCAGTCTATACGTCGGCGCATTGCCGATGCGGGCCTTATCGCTCAAGTTATTCCGGTTCAGCGCTCCAGAGATAAATATAGCCGAGGCTATGATACGCAAGGTTATATTAAAAGTGGCTATGTCTATCTAAACAAAACATCTGATTACTACGCGGCGTTTGCTGCTGAAGCGGTAGCGTTTTCGCCCGAGAATAAAAACAAGTCTGGCATTCATGATGATCAAGTAGATTGCATGATGGATGCCGTCGAGTTCATGTTAATCAATCCAATCGTTGGCGCTCCTGAGGCTGCCGATATTGGTATGCGCTGGGTCAGCTAGGAGAAGTATTATGACAGTCAAAAAATCAAAGGTGATTGCTAAAGCGAGCAAAGCCTCTAGTAAAAGAATTACACCAAAACAAAAGAAAGCGCCTAAAAGCGATCGCATGGGTGCATTTATTAACGAAGCAGTGAGGAATAGTAATGTCTAAAGAAGTAGAAGATTTTGAAGAAGTAAATATTGAAGTAGAAGATTTTGATGCCAAGCCTGAAAAGCCAAAGGCAGCTAAGAAATCTCCAAAGAAATACACCGAAGAAGATTTTGATGCGGCAGTCGCTAAAGCGATAGCTGACAAAGCTCAAGAAAAGCGTATTGCGCTTGAAGCTGAGCAAGTGTCTAGCTACAAAGTCGGTACATTATTGACTGACATTAGCTTTTTAATGCGCCTCAAGAACTTAAGTCTACCTAAGCCTCTGTTGGTTCATTTCAGAGATGAAGATCGAATAATGAGTGACGCTCAGATCTGGGACAGAGTCCGACCGTTTGAAACTTAAGATAGCTAAGGAACGTAACAATGAAATCCCCATCGACTGAACATATTCACAACCGGGCGCTTGGCTGGGAAAAGCTTAATCGCCAATCTTGGACGAGAGCCAATGACACCATCTCATTCGTTGAAGAGGGTCAGCAATGGGACCCAATGGTCGTCAAGTCTCGCGAGTCAGACAGAAAAGAAACGCTAACGTTTAACTTGCTACATAAGCACTTGCGAGCTATTCAAGCCAAGGGCAAGAACATTGAGCTAACGCTCAACTTAAACGCAACTAACGACGCGTGGCGTGAGAAAGTTGAAGAAACTAATTCATTTCGCATGCTGTTACGCCACATAATGTTGAACTCAGAACACTTGCGCGCATTTGAGAAATCACTTGAGACAGTTTACGCATACGGTCAGTCGGTATTATTTATCAACGTTGTTCGTGAAAATGAAGAGACGTTAAATACGATACCAGTGATTCAATCTCTGGATGATCCTAGTAAAGCATTTTTCGATCCAAAAGCGCCGTCACCAACAAAACACGATGGGCGTTACTGTGGCATTAAGATTGAAATGGACAAGAAGATGCTAGTAGAGCTTTATCCATCACTAAAGCGCGCTAACGACTTGGTAGACAAGAACACAATAATTGATTATTGGTACAAAGAAACCAGAGCGGCGAAATTCTGTAAACTTGTTGGCGGTGAATATAAGCGCGAAGACTTACTCGAAGACGATGACGTAAAAGCATCTAACGGAGATGAGAAGCAGGGCTCTTATACCGTCATTAGATACATCAGAATATTAAACGACCGCAAAAAGCCGTTAGAGGTAGCGCAAGATTGGCCGGGTGAAGGCTTGCCAATGGTTTATAACTACGGCTTAACCTCCTGGACAGCAGAAGGCTCTCAATCGTTCCCGTTTGCATGGCACATGATGGATGCTCAGATGCTGCATAACTACATCGGCTCACAGTTAGCAACGATGGTTAAGAATGTGACATCTGACAAGTGGTTATTTACCTCTAGTCACGTTAGAACACCCAGAGCGCAAGAATACGCTAAGAATATTAATCAGCTTGATGGCGGCATGGTTTTTGATGATGACCCAAGCGGCGCACAAGTTCGACGCGAAACAGCAGCCCCAGTTGCACCTGGACTTGCTCAATTATACGAAGTCTCTAAGCAGGAAATTGAGGATGTTGCGGGCGCCTTTATGGGCAGCCAAGGTGCAGAAGTTAAAGCCACCTCAGGTGTTGCTCTAGATAAGATGTTTAACCGAATGGATATATTGCAGAATAACGTCATCCAAGCGCACATCCACACAATTGATGTCGTCGGCTCAATTATTCGCAAGATGATACCGAGAATTTACACTGAGAATCGTACGATTGTCGTAGGAACGCCAAATGGTGAAAGTGCGGCATTAGTGATTAACCAGGTCTTATCAACAGCTATGGTTAAGAACAATATCAAAGACATTGACTCTAACTTTCATTACTCAATCAGCGCTGGTATATCGAGTGACTTGCAGAAACAGAATACGCTCAGCTACTTAAACCAATTGTATGCGGCAGCGCCTCAATCAATTCCGTTAACTATTGACCTTTACGCGAAGATGTTAGACACGCCATATTCAGAAGAGTTGGGCAGAAGATTCGCGGGAATGGTTGACCCAACTCTTCAAAAATTCTCTCAGGGCCAGATTAGCCAGCAGCAATTCCAAATGTATCAGCAACAGCAAAAGCAGCAGCAGCAGCAGCAGCAGCAGCAAATGGCTTCTCAGAATCCACAGGCTCAGATGATGCAAGCTAAGACGCAAGAAAGCGTTTCTAACGCTCAGACAGCTCAATACAAAGCTCAGACAGAAAGATACAAGGAAATGCAAGCGGCATCAAGCACTCAGGCACAAACTCAGCTAAGCCAAAGCGAAATGTTATCGAAGAATTATAACGACGAGCAAACACGACAACTTGAAGAGTTCAAAGTACATATGCAGCGCGCCGATGACTTAACTAAGGTGTACGGTCAATGATGACTAAGGTTCCGTTAAGTACGGGCTCAAATCCCAACACCGACACTCGGGTAGACAACCCTAGATTGCGCAACTGGTTTGTTGGCGAAAAAGCTATACATCGATTACCGTCGTTAGCAGAGTTAACATTACTATCTGACTGTAGAGCTATTCATGAGACAACATTTGACTCTGGATCGTACATTGTTGTTACTAAGGGCCAGGTCGTTAGAGTTCAATTTAGAGGCTCTATTGAGCATATATCAAACATCAATAATTCAGACGGCGCAGTGCGCATTTCTGAAAATCAAGCGAATGAAGTCACTATCGTTAACGGTTCATCGGCTTATGTGTATAAGCAGTCAACCGCCGAGTTTACCCAGCTAACGACTACCCATGGATTTGACTTAATCAATCCTGTGGACACCGTTGTTCTTGACACGTTTACTATTATTGTAGGTGGGAGCGATAAGAAGTGGACTGTATCAAGCCCTAATAACGCACTTACGTATAACACAAGTGATGTTCAAGTCACCGATGATGATATGGGTAACTTGGTTGGTGTTGCTGAGCTTGATAACAATATATTTATATTTGGTGGTGGTGGCGTACAGCGCTGGGTGCCATCTATTGCTCGAACGACGTATGACTTTCCATTTGATATCGACCCGAGCTTTAGAGCAGCTTATGGCTGCTTGTCAACCGGCAGCATCGTCTCCGAGACCAGCGTTGTTTATTTCTTGGCCGAAAACCATGTTGTTCAGTCTTTATCAGCGCAAGGCTTGACGCCTATTTCTGCTCCGGGCATGTCGAAAGAAATATCGCGCTATGCCGAGACCAACTTCTCAAACGGTTCAATGCTAGAGTTTCAGGGCCGTTATTTCTATCAGTTGAGCTTTGATGAAAACAGCTGGGTATTTGCTGAAGACACTAACAAGTGGTCTGAATCTGACGACATGATCATAGACTCCGTAGGCGACACTATCGTGACCTCAGAGGGCGTCTTTACCCTGACTGACGTGCACACATCTAAGGCATGCGAATACGTGTCCGTCGTGACGCGACCGTCCGAATCAACGGCGCCTTATCGGCGAGTATTGAACTCGGTGAAGCTCGGCCTAATACAAGGGTTATCTCAAGTCGATGAGCCTCAACACGTCGAGCTTGCCGTCTCACAAGACAATATACGCTGGTCTAACAATGTTAAGCGCGAGATCGGCCTTACCGGAGATCGTCAAGCCAACAACGTGTGGCGTATGAATTTAAGCGCACAGCAGTTCACATTCCGTATTCGTTACTACGGAAGCCTCGACTTAACACTCGAAAGTTTAACCATTGACATTAAATAAGAGGAAAACACATGTCCGAACAATTAGAACCTAAATCATATTCACAAGAAGAAATGGAAGCCGCCGTTAAAGCCCGTCTTGATAAAAAAGACCAACAAATCGATCAAAAAGAACAAGAGCGTCAAGCTGCGCTACAAGAAGCAGAGCAGTTACGCCAACAAGTGGCGCAACATCAACAAGCTCCAGCGCAGCCAATACAGCAGCAAGAAGCTCCAGCTCAACAGCCAGCATCAGCGGGGTTAACGCAGGAAGACGTGAATCAACAGATACAGAGCCATATGGCAATGCAAAAGCAGGAAGAGGATTCCGCTAATCAACAAAAAGAAATGGAAGGCGTGATTAACAAAGGCATGAACGAGGATGATGAATTTAAACAGCTTGCATCATCTAACGAATCAAACCAACTTCCTGGCGACTACACAAGAGCATTGATTTCAAGTATGGGTGAAGATGCTTTACCTGTCATTAAGAAAGCACTACAAGACAAAGACACGCATGCCGCGATGCTAAGTTATTCTGATCCAGCAAAGCTAGTTGCATGGGCTTATCGCCAGAAAGGAAAGCTTGTTAAGCCTCACGAAGATGGTGATAAGTTTTCGCCTAAGCCAAATGTTGCTAGTGCGGGTAATGGCGTTTCTGATTTTGACGACGATGACTTGTCAAGCTACATTGGAAATATGTCGGTATAGCTTGACAATAAAAAATGCCGCATTAGATATGTTACTCAAATCATTAAAACTCCTGTGTTTATTTGATTTGAGTGGGCGTTCAAGTTTTTATCTTTTCTTGTCCGCCCCGTCTTCCTAAGACGCTAACTATTGGTGGGCTAGAGGCAGGATGCTTTCCCGTTCGTGGCGAAACCACGCAAAACCTTCCGTCTTCCTAAGACGCTAACTATTGGCTGAGTGCTTAAGGAAAAACAAGCACGAAAACCAGACGAGCAATAGCTCGATTAATAGTTAACAATCTAGGAGATACCAGAAATGACTACTAACACATTCAGCACTACTAGTTTTGTAGCGCGCACAATGACCGAATTTTTCGTTCAAAAAAGCCCACTACTTAATACAGCAAACAGAAATTACACAGAACAGTTTGCATCTAACGCACAATACTCTACCGGTGGAACTATCAATATTAAAGTTCCTGGTTACCAAAATGTAACAACTGGCCTGGCAACCACTGCACAAGACATCACAGATAAAATCGTACCTTACACAATTGATTCATCTGATTTATATAATATCAGCAACGAATTAGATCTGCTTTCAGAGCATTTTGAAGTTGTCGGCGGTCGCAACGCATTGACTAAGATGGGCCAGCAAGCCGTAGTTGATAACTATTGCAAGCCTATCTTCTTATCACTTGAAGCAAAGCTAGAAGCTGTCGCGGCAACACGCATGCAGCAAGCTGCTTACATTACTCCAATCGATGAGCCAAGCAAGCTAGGCTCTTTGAACTCTTACAGCGATATCTCCGAAGTTGAGGAGTTAATGACTGATCTTAAATATCAAACTGGCGAACGTTATGCGGTCCTTAACCCGCGCGATGGTCGTGGCGTCTTTGATTCAATGCAAAACATGTTCAACACCGTAATCAACACCAAAATTACTGAAACAGCACGTTTAGGTGGTAAAGGTCGTTTAGCAAGTTTTGACATGTACACATGTGCTGACATTCCAGAGCATACCGTTGGCGAGCAGTTTGCAACTAGCCCTACATTCACTGTTGGCGCTGTTGCTACTAATGGTTCAACTATCACATTTGCTGGTGTTGCTGCCGTGGGTACTCGCTTAATTAAAGCTGGTGACCGTATCTCTATCCCAACTGTAACTTTATTAGACCAAGTGTCTAAGGCTGTTCGCAAGTGGAAGCTTGTTGTTACTGCAGCGGCTGACGCTAGTGGTGATGGCGCGGGTAACGTAACCGTTACATTAAGCGAGCCATTGGTTGCCACCGGCATGAACGCTAACGTATCTGCTTTACCAGCAGTTGCAGCAGCGGCAGAGTTGTTCCCAAGCCATCGCTTGAACTTCTTCTACGTTCCTTCTGGATTGTCTGCAGTTCCTTTGGCACTTAAAGACATCTCGGGCGCAGATAACTCAGCAAACAACCTTAAGCCAGGTCAAGTCCCAGTTAAAACTGTAATCCAAGGTAGCGTATCAGCCTTCACAAACACGTTCCGCACATCAATCTTGTGTGGAATTAAAGCGTTTTCTGGCTACATCATTGTTTTACCAACTGCCATTTAACCCTCAGGGGTCTTCGGGCCCCATTTTTTTAGGAGACTCAGAATGAGCAAATTAGATAAAAATAGTGTTTCGTACTTAAACTCAATGGAAGAAGCTCGCCAACTTCACACTGTTGACGTTAACCGCAAAGAATTGACGTTGGTTGGCGCTATAACAGCCCCCGATGCTGACATGGCTCCAGAAGTTCGCACTACAGGAAACAGCATTTGTTTTTTAACGGGCAAGCTTGATGTTGGTGTGGCGCCAGTGCTTGATATGGACTTAGCGACCTTACCTTTGGGTTACGGGACTCATAACATCTTACATCTTAGCGTTAGCGTTGAGGCTGCGGGCGGTACGTTTACGCGTGGGACTATCAAAATATCTGATAAAGATATTACATTTGATGGAACGCCAACCGCTAGCGACATCATCCATTTGGATGGTGCTGTTTATTTATCTCAAGTTTAATCGGGGATAGATGATGGCGACTATTCAAACGCTACTAAATAATGCGTTATACAAGTCTACAAACGATAGGCAGTATGACCCTATCCAGGTCGGAGGCGGACGAATTAATGTCGCCTTAAACCTTCTTATTGGCTTGTTTGATGAATATCGCAATGAAGTTCCTTTTACGCAAGAGGAAATATTTAGCACTTACGCCGAGCTAACTTCGACGGCATTCAATAGCGTTGTTCACGTTGACTACACCTTGGGAGACGTTAAGTACCCATTAGTGCAGCGTGATCTAACAAGATTTAATGAAGAGTCTGTTGTTTTAAATCTTAAGTCTATTCCTCAGATTTACTATTTCAACGAGCTCACAAAAACTATCTCCGTTTATCCAGAGCCTCAAGACAACACGAATGATTTCATTGTGCACGGCTATAAGGATCTGGGAGCAATTGTTCTAACAACCACTATCCCAGCAAATATGCCTCGCTTTATGCAAGACTTCTTGGAATATGAGCTAGCACGTCGCTTATGTGATGAGTACGGTGTTGAGTGGACCCAACAGAAAGAACAGACCCTACAAAAGCTTTACCGTCGCCTCATGGACTCTAAAGACATAGACCTGACTCCTGACGCAGACCGGCAGTTTGTACGACCAAGCTCTGGCAACGCACCTTGGCCGCAATTCTACTACTTAAGTGGAGGCAGCTAATGAAAATCCCTAAAGCGCCATTAAGCGCATCTAATCAACATTTACATAAAACCCTGTCTGACGTAACCAGCTTCTTAGACAACATCTTTCAAAACGGCACAGGAATGCAGGGCTTTACTCAGACTCAAATCAACACAATGACCCAGCCAGAGCAGGCAGGGAAAACCGTATTCAACGAAACGACAGGAATACCTGAGCGCTCAGAAATTAACACGACGACAAAAGCCGTCACTTGGAAGGCATTTTAATTATGAGTTTATTAGACGACTTAGAAATGGGTGGACTTGGCGGAATGATGGGCATGATGTCTCCCAACATGTCAGGTGCTTACGGCAATTACAACAATAAAATGCAAGGTCTTGCAGGTCGATATAACCCATGGGTAAACCTTGGCTTAAACAACATGCAGAACTTCAGTAAAGAGTCACAAAACATGTACAGCCATCCGGCAGCTGAGCAAAACAAGCTAGCTGAAAGCTTTTATGACAGCCCTTATCAGCAACATGCATTACAAAGTGTGAAAGGCATGATGAACCAGAACTCCGCTGAAACAGGAATGATGGGCTCACAAGCAGCAAATGAAAACCTAGGCAGTCAGCTAACTAATATGCAGGGTCGATTCCAACAGAATTATGTGGATCAAGGTCTAGGTCAATTCAACAACGCCATGCGCAACCAATATCAAGTTGGGCAGAGCGGGCTTGGCGCTTTAGGTGCGCAAAATCAATTAGCACAGGAAGGTTATCTGGGCCAGATGCAGGGCGCGAATGCGAATGCTCAACATCAAAGCGGCATCATGGGTGACGCTCTGGGTCTTGGTTTAGGGACGGCTTCAGGAGACTTGTTTTAATGGCCAGCATCGTCAATATCTCGCCTTACTCACAAAACCCGCTTGCTTTAGGTCTAGGCATGGCCCAGGGACTGGGCAACTTATCGCGGCAAGGTATGCAGAATCAATTAATGCGTCAGACATTGGGCAGCCAGGTATCTGCTCAGAATGCTCAAAACTCGCTTATATCAGGATCAGAGCCGGACAAGTTATCGGCCCTGAATGCTCAGAACCAAGGAATTGAGCAAACAGCCGTCCCAATGGCTCACGCCAACCTTGGCCTTTCTCAGGCCAGAATTCCAGCCTTACAGGCAAGCACGTCGGCAACACAAGAGAATACCCGGTTAGCACCTTTAGGGTCTGCCATTCAAGCTCAGAACGCTATTAACATGCAGGCAAAAATGGGTCAAACCGGCAGTCGCTTTGGTCAAATGTATCAGCTAAGTAAGGGCTTGTCTTCGATGGCGCCCCCCGCTAGGGAGGCGTGGATAGCTCAGAATCAAGGCGCTTATAATCAGATGCTTCACACGTTAGCTAGCCCTCAGCCACAAGCTCAGGGTCCTAGCATGAACGTATTGAGCCCTGAGCTATTCAAGAACTCTCTTGGTTACTCGCCTCAAATGTCTCAACCTGCGCCAGCGCAAGCGCAATCTCAATCTCCTCAGCCGGGAAGCGTTCCTCAAGAAAGTTTGGGTCCTCAGTCTGCAGACGACCAGTTGGTAGCAAGAGCCAATCAGATGAGTGCTAACCAGAAATTGACGACAACAGCTCAGCAAAACCGTTATCAAGCGGGCGTTGCGATGGAGAAATTTCTAAATAACCCTCAAATGAGCGACCAGCTTAATAAGCTGGGAACGTACGCTGGCCTTAAAGGATCGGCAGAAAAGTATTGGGACATGGCGACGAACAACCCTCGCTATACGCAATACAAATCATCAGTATCTCAAATGGCTCCTATCTTATCAGGCGGCATCTCACAGCTTGAAGGGTTTGCGAAAACTAACCAAGGACTTAACGAAGGTCTTAATTACTTCAAACGAGCTCAAGATGTTCTTGGCAACAACCCAGAGCAGGCCGAGCAGTACATCAATACTGGTAAGCAAATATTATCGTCTGAGCTACAAAGCATTAAGCAGACTAACCAGCCCCTGTTTTCACTCAATCGCCAGCAGGGCGTTTCGGATATTAATCCAGGCCATCAGAATTTGATTGCAGGTGCTCCAGCATTAGGGGGCGCCTCAATGCCTTCCTTTAGCAACAAGGCCGACTTCCAGAAATGGTATGGCGGATTAAATTCAGCCCAACAAGCTCAAGCGCGCTCTCAATTAGGAGGCAAGTAATGGGTTACAAGCCATCACTTTCTGACTTGCCCCCTGTTAAAGCAGTAGGCTACACGCCCAGCATGTCTGACTTGCCCATGGCGAGCCCACAAGATGGATTTATTCATGGCTTAGCTGATTCTGCATTATCCATTCCTGGTGACGTTGCAACCGGCGTCGCAAAAGGCACATCTGGCTTGCTTGGATTAATTCCTGGCGTGCATTCTTTAGAGGAGAAAACAGGTTTAGCTCCTGAAAACATGGGCAACCCCTCGACATTGGCCGGAGTTCAGCCTAACGCGGTAGATAAATTTATTACTGGAGCAGCCAGCTACATCCCCACAGCGTTAGGCGGTGAGGCATCTATTCCAGCAAGGCTTGCGGAAGGAGTTGCCGGCACTGTTGGTAAAAATTCATTACTAGGCGCAGCCTACAACCAATCTCAAGGCGAAAATCCTTTGGTTGGAGCGGCCGTCGGCGGACTATTAAACCCCGAACTTGCTCAAGCAGGCGCGAGATTTGCATCAGCCCCAGCTAAGGCTATTGGCAAGAAGGTAGGTTCATTTGTAACGCCTGATGTCATGAAGAACTTTTTCTCTCAGCAAGACGCTCCAGAGGATGTTTTATCATCTGCTGAGCATCAGCTACGCGGAAATTACAATGACGTTAAGGGTATCTCTAATGCTAAGTATGCGGCGGCTCAATCGGCTGCCTCGATGGCCGATAAATCACTGGGAACAGGGCAGAAGAGCGCTTTATCGTACCAGGTTAACCCGTTTAGCAATCACGAATATGTTAAGTCTTTGGGTGATATTAAAGGTGGCTTAGAGAAAGACGCTGCCAGCCCTCAAGCGATAGCTAAAGTTAATCAGTGGATAGAAAACGCGCCTCATACCTTTTCGGACGCTATCGATGCTCGAAAATCGATTAATTCAGCGAACGTCAATTATACCGACCCAAGCTATGACGCTTTAAAGTCAGCGGCGGATAAATCTCGTGCTTCTTTGGTGAACATGGTGAACAGAAATGTTGCCGCTCACCCTAATAATGATGAGGTTCAAGGTTTTGCGGGTGCGTGGAAGGATGCGAACGATCACTATGCCACACAAGTCGCGCCCTTTACTCAAACATTCAATAAGGCCAACGTATTAGTTCATAACAAGCCACTAGCGCAAGCCTTAAAGCTTGATACGCCAACGACTAATGGCGACTTACTTAAGCAGTTCATGCCGTCAAGTGGATCTAACAACGTTACTAACTTGCAGCATATGGCAGACCTTTTACGAGACCCAGATTCAGCTCAAGCAGCGTCACGTACGCTATTGCTAGGAAAAGGCTACAACCAGGACGGAACGCCTGGCGCAAGCTTCTTAAACAAATACAAGAATTTATCACCTAACGTTAAGCAAACCTTGTTCAGCGGCGAAGAAAAAGAAGCTTTAGACAATGCTCAATCGGCGTCCGGTAAGATTGCAGGCACTAAGCGAGCTGGTCTTCTTAAAGGTGCCGCTGGCGCATTACTTGGTGGTGCTGGACTGCACTCTATAGGTGTCCCGGCTGAATTTGCTTACCCAGCCTCTATTGCGGCAGCTACGCAAGCAAAAGCCGCCGCGAGACTAGCATTATCGCCAAAATCTCTAGGACATTACAACAATCTGTTTAAAGGCGAAGCAACGCCAGAAACAGCTCAACTTCAGAGTCATCCAAATCTAAACGCTTTAGCTAATAAGCCGTTAATGTCGCTTGGTTTATGGCAAGGAGCCAATCAATGAACAGCTTAGGAGACGCCCGTAATGGCCGACACATTTCTATTAAATAGCCCCTTAATCAACTATTTCCACTACGCCACAGGCACGGAAGTAGGGGAGTTGGCGGATGCTGGAACGCTTGAGTTCTTTGAGGCAGACGACCATTCTACCCATCAAGACACGTATTCTGACCCATTAGGCGCCGTGGTCAACACTAACCCAATCGTATTAAGCGCAATAGGGTCTGCTCCTCCAATTTATTTGAAGGACGATAAGTATTACATTGAAATTAAAGACAAGCTCGGAAACGTTCTTGAAACATTGGATGACTATATACCGAATGGCAGCGCTAGTGGTGGTGGCGATGTTACTAAGCAGGATGAGAATATTCTGGCGAATAGTCAGTTTATATATCAAGTCGAATTTAGTGAAAGTGAAACGACGCCTGGATTAATTGAGCAATCTGAGGTGCACGTAGGAGCTGCGTGGGGATTTTTCCAAGATGCTGCAACAACGACCAAAAACGTGATTACTTTTAATGATATTGCCACAGAAGCGATAGAAGGTAACCCGCTTGATGAGATCCAAATAGATTCTTCTGATGTTCAAACCGGTGAGACAGCTAAAGATTTACGGCAACGCTTTGGCTTCGTAAATCAATATCAAGAAGAGCCCATTACGTTTTCTTTTCAGATGCAGAATAAGAATGCAGGAACGGTTCCTGTTGAGCTGCTTATCCAAAAGAATTACGGACCAGGCGGCAGCGACGAAGAGTTTATCTCGTTAACCACATTTAATGTGCCCTCGACCCGTACGAAATTCTCGTTTAACTATACGTTACCCACAAATTCCGGAAAGACAATTGGCCCCAATTCTTCTATATGGGTTGTCTTGCGAATCGCTCTCGGGCAGACGTGCAGCCTCACAATAACAAATGCCCTTATTTTACCGGGAACAGTTGCTACTCCAGTATATCCTGAGTGCCCTTACTCAGAAATGCGATCTCGTTCACTTGGCGTGGCAGCCGACATAGGGCAAACAGGCGTTCCCTATAACTATGCCTATATGAAGCAAATACGGGGCCAGTACATCCCAACCCAAGAAACCGGCCAAATGAAAGTCTTCACCATAGACAAGCAACCTGCAAACTTCCATCGATGTGATGGTGCAACGCTTAACGTCAAAGATTACACCATTCCTTACGTAGCTAACCGCCGATTGTTTAACGAGATTGGCAATACGTTTGGTGGCTCTGGCGAGCTTGTTGTTACAAGTGATGGGCCTACGGTTAAGTTTGATTCAGCCATCGGCGCTCGACAGAATTCTAATTATACGGCTGGAGACTTACTTACAAAGGTTGCGGTTACTAATACTATCGTTGGGTTGAAGACCGGTGTTTCGGCGGCGCTGCAAACAGCGACGAGCGTTCGATGCACTTACGTGGATAAGTTTACGCAGGCTCAAGATTCAGCAACAAGCACGACATGTGGTTATGCTGCAACCACCCCTCCAGCAGTTATATTGTCATCGGCAAATGTAACCCTGGGAACTCCTTCTGTTCAGGCTGTTTTTGACGTTAACTTCTTAAGCAATAACATTTCTGACTATAAAACTGATGTGTATAGTGGCGGGGCATATAACATAAACAAGCTTGGATGGCAAAGTCAGACAACAAACGGCGGCTTCTCTGTTACGGTTGATGGAATTGTACCTCCCGCGCTTTTGGCAAACTCCATAAATATAAGTGTGGACGGAAAAATAGGCGCGCATTCGTCAGGGGTTGAGGTCACGGAGATAATTCCTTTTGTAACCTCAAAAACGATAGCGCAAAACGTCCAAATATTTATTGACACTATCAGCAACCCTTTTGAATGGACGGTCAAATTCAACTCTGTCCCAGCCGCAAGTGAATACTTCGAGTACTCATCACAAACCATCGATTACTACGCTTGGTATACCGTTGATGGCGTGGGTGTCGATCCAGCATTAGCAGGCCCAACAGGTGTCAATGTAATCATCAATAGCGCCGACACGACTGCCATCGTGGCTCAGAAAACAGCAACAGCAATTAACGATTTAACGTTCGATTTACCAACATCCGCAACCCATTTACCCGTCATTCCAGCAGGTGGTTTAACCAAGCTGGACTGGTACATCAGTTTTTAGGAGAACACACATGACTGAATTAAAACTTACTCGAGATTTCAAAGGCGTTGTGTCTTACGGGATTAATTTCTCAGACACTGGCAGCGCTATCAATATGCCGGCCAATACAGACGAGACTCTTGCGGTTCCAGCAGGCGCTGACTTTGCATTATTTCAAATCCAACCAGGAGCAACGGTATACATAGGCGATAGCGCCATTACACCGCCAACATCTTCCTTTGGAGCCTTCACGGCTGACATCAACCCGGCAGGGCGTTCTTTATACAACATCAGCACATTACATTTTCACTCTGTGGATGCGGCCATCGTTAAGGTTTCATTTTACAAGGTTAATAACTAATGGGCCCTTTCGACCATAGCATAAATTTATACATTGACGGAAGTCTGTATGACCACACAGGTGGAAGCGCTTACACACCTCCGCCGCCGCCAGTGCTGGGCGCACACATTCTTATGGAGAGTGGCTCTAGCATTTTATTAGAAAACGGAAATTACATGGGATTGGAGAACTAATATGCCAGATACTAAGATTTCAGCACTACCCGCTGCAACAACACTAGACGGAGCTGACAAGCTTGCATTGGCACAAACACTGTCAACAACGGCATCTACAAACGGTGCCACACTTGCAGAAGTGAAGAGCTTCGCTAACGAAGATGTCGTAGTTGGTCCTTCTAGCAGCACAGACAACTTTATTCCTCAATGGGATGGCGCGACCGGCAAGCTTTTAAAAGAAGGGGTAGAGCTTAAGTCTGAAAACTTAATCGACTTCTCGTCTAACATTCCGGCGGCCGATCAAGTTCTAAAATATATTGGAGGATTATGGACGGCGACTGACTTAAATGGATCTGTCACGCAAATTGATAGTGGAACCGGTTTGAGTGGAGGACCAATTACGACAACTGGCACATTAAGCTTAGCTAACACTACCGTTTCTCCGGGTGATTATACTAGCGCCAATATCACCGTAGACGCACAAGGTCGTTTAACTGCCGCCGCAAATGGCTCAATAGCCCCTTCTGACGATAGAATTTTAGTAAAAGCATCTGGCGGTGATTTTACTACAGTGAATGATGCGCTGTCAGGCAAGACAGGTTTGGTTTTAATTTTTGTGGATGGTCGAGACGCAGCGGTTACAGAAACCTCTAATATCTCCATTCCCAACGGAGCGCAAGCTGATATTTTTTATGTTGGCGAATGGGTTATTGGTGCTAATAATTACTTTGCGTTCAATAGCAATGCAAATGGATTTTTAAGGCTGCACTCAACTGGTGGCGAGAATGATTATATGACAATTTCTCACACCACAGAAGATGACGGGATGCTGCAAGGACAGATATCTACAGACTTTGTCATGCAAAATTGTTATATTAAAAACGAAAGCACTAAAGATGACGGGGGTTATTTTAACCCTAATGGGAAATCGCCTGTAATTAAAAATGTAACGATTGAACTTCCAAACTATGTTCACGGTGGCTTTGATTTTGGTGCTGTTGACTTGAATTTCCCCTCTAGTGAAACCAACATTACCTATGTCGGAGGCGGTATTAATTGCGGTGCTGCTCATATTTGCTCTCAAGGCGAGAAGATTACTAATATTTTGTTTGATGGTTTTGAGAACGGTTTTGCGCGCCCTGAATCCGATGTGGACGCAATTACAAACCGGCAGGCGCTCATTTGGACTGACCCGGCTAATCCGCAAAGTTACGACATCATCGGCTTAAATGTTGTGCCACGTAATTTAACCCCTGCAGATTATATCGCAGGCACCACGTACTCAATTGGCCGCCAAGTTATCGATGTCAGTATCCGATACGAATCTCTACAAAATTCTAATACTGGAAACACGCCAGCTTCTTCCCCTGCTTTCTGGAAAGTGGCAGAGGTATTAAATTACTCAATTTGCCTTGGTGGCTCTTTAAAAAATGCTTCAATTGGAGCTGGGGATAACCTTAAAATTTATGGGATGCTTGATAATGTAGCGATTGAAAATGTTGACTTTGGCTCTTCAGTTGGCGTCTCATTTCGGGGAGGAATATACAGGCAATATGTAAATGGAGATAACATTACCATTACAAATAGTTATAACTTGGCGGCTATGGATACGGTACCTTCCGGCAATAAGGGCTGGAACGTTCAAAATGTACGCTTTAGTCAAGGCTCAATCCCAACGTTTGAAATTGATGAGGCCGTGATATCGGACTGCGCTTTCAATAGCGTTTTTACGCTAGACGGCGCTAACTGCACCATAAAAAATTGCATTACAGATAACCCTATTCAAAACGCGGGCACTGATACTATTTTTCAAGATATTTTTAGAACGGATATCGACGAAGTTATGTATGCAAGCACGTACCAAGTTGTGACTAACGCAGCAACAACTTTTACGGCCAAGTATGGTGTTTTGTTGGATTGTGATGCCACATCAGGCAACCAGACCGTCTCTTTGCCAACTGCGGTAAGCCGAAAAGGGGACGGCCTCATTATAAGGCGGTCAGATTCTGGCTTTAACAATCTGACCGTAGACCCAGATGCAGCTGAAACAATCAACGGAGACACAACCAAAATATTGTTTCAGTACGATTCATTAAGGATTGTTAGCGATGGTGCTAATTGGATCGTAATTTAAACATTAGAAGCCAATATCTCACCCTTTAACCCACAATAGGAAACGCACATGAAAAATGCAAAACAAATGAAAGGCGACATGAAGAAAGACAAGCTCATGAAGAAAGACCTTAAAAAGGACGCTAAGAAATCCAAAAATCGCAAGAGCGATTCTATGGACAGTGCCGTCAAGGGATACGTAACCAAAAGTAAAATGTAATGCCTCGGTTTAGCAAAATATCCTCTGACAGACTCAAAACCTGCGCTCCAGACTTACAGCACCTTTTCAACGAGGTGATTAAGCTCTGGGATTGTACGATTGCCGAAGGTCATCGCGGCGAAGAGCGACAGAATAAGTTTAAGGAGGAGGGGCTTACTCAACTGAGCCATCCTCACTCTAATCACAACATATACCCGTCCTATGCGGTTGATGTTGTCCCGTACCAGGGAAGGGCGATATGGGGCTCTACAGAGGCTGAAAAGGAAGACCTGTGTTATTTTGCAGGCTTTGTGAAAGGCGTTGCTAAGCAGCTAAAAGAAGAGGGCAGAATGCAGCATTCCGTAAGATGGGGTGGTGATTGGAATAATAATAATAGCGTGGCAGATACTAACTTTAGAGACTTCCCGCACTGGGAATTGATAGCATGAATAAATCACTAGAAAATATGATAAACACAAAAGGTCAAAAATCAGCTGCAATAATGATGGGAATTCTTTCAGGTATTATATTCTTAATGCTATTTGTTTACTTAGTAATTATTGATCGAGATACAGCAATATTGTGGCCGCTTAATGTTTTTACTGGAACCTGCCTTGGCCTTGGCAGCGGCGAATCAATTATGGATAAAAAAACATGAAAGCGTGGCTTATTGGAATAATCGGAATTATTGGATCCATAGCTGCAATATTTTTTTATGGAAAGAGAAGCGGAAAGCAAGAGCAGCAATTAGAAAATAACAAGCAGGTGCTAGATAATGTTAAAAAAGCAAAAGAAGTTTCTAATGATAATGATCAGCTTACTACTAGCGAGCAGCTTGACGAGTTGCGCGACGACATACGTTAGTGATTACTGTCAAACTGCATCAGTCATGTATCTAACTAAAGATGAACATTATACTTTATTAAACAATAAAATTATATTTTTGGGTTTAATAAGCTATGTTAACGAAAATAACAAGACATACAAAAAGCTATGCATGTAGATAATTATGAACGAAATAAATATAAAAAATAAAAAACTAGATCCAGAGAACCCAGACGATTTAGTGAAAATTGTTGGCGAGCTAGTTATCGCTACAAACTATCTATCTAAAAATTTTAATGAGTTTAGAGAGAAAGATTTTAAGCC
>TARA_R110001632_G_scaffold101353_1_pt1 | contig 18288 bp, 20 predicted proteins | sample TARA_R110001632 | Tara Oceans TARA_R110001632 (sample SAMEA4398266) | marine metagenome | biome: Polar Biome; feature: [SRF] surface water layer (ENVO:00010504); material: water (ENVO:00002006), including particulate matter (ENVO:01000060) such as... | depth 5 m
CAAAATCAAAGACATATACAGTACCTGTTGTATTAAGAGGTGCAGCTGTTGGTTCCCATGTAATTGTTAAGGTCTCATTAATGTCAGCGCAATTAGTTAATGTATAACATGGTATACATACATTACAATCATCGGACCTATAATCAGTAACTATTGTTACGTCAGTATAATCAGGAGTATCACAAGGTATTTCATCTACTACTTTAAAGCATGCATCTTCAATAGCAGGATCTCCCGCAAAAGCATATACATTACCAACATCTAATGTTACTCCAATTAAAGTAGCTAATTGTATTTCTATATAAACACCAGGATTAAGACATGCTTCTATTCTATAGCAACATGGTAACTGATCTGCTTTTGATATAACTTCACAACTAGGAATACCTCCACAAACATTAGGAACAGTTCCATCAGGACATGACCATTGTCCTGGCTGAGATAAATCTGGAATTTGTGCTGAAGGAGTAACATTTACAAAATCTCCTGTACTAAAAATTATATACGGATCAATATCACCTTCAGCGTTACCGCAATCACCAGGACCAACTGCAGCATTAGTAAATTGATTTTGAAAATCTTGAAGAGATATGTCATAAACTTCTGCTCCAAAAGCATCATTAGAGTCTTCATTTATTCCTTGAAGAGTTAGTATGTGTTGACCTGAAGTTAATGTAACTGGAAAAACATGCCAATAATTAAAAGGTCTAGTAGAAATTGAACCACTTCCTGGGTTTCCTTGAGAGTCAAAACTTTTTTGAGCTCTTAAATAGACTTGTAAAACACCATCTATATATAATAGTACTTCGTTATCTCCTGCTATACCTACAAGATATTGTTTTGTTGTTTGAACTTCAACACAAAAATCAAGACTTACAACTGCCTCATTTACAGCTTGTAATTGTGTTTCAGGAGGCAACGCTGCAAAAGCTTGTGTATTAAGAGCATTGTCCAACATAAACTGTTGCCTTGCTTGTGACTTATTTGTTGCAATAGAGCAAGCAATTCCTACTATATTAAGCTTTCCTCCAGTACTACCGGTACTACAACCAGGAAGCTCGCTTCCCCAAAGTTTACTTTTAACACTAGGAAGTAAAGGAGTTACTAGTGCGCCATATCCATTATCTTCATAAACATTCCATGAAGCAAAGTTTGGACCATCTGCTACTAAAGGTAAAACATAATTACTTAAATCATCATAAAGCCTAAGTCCAAATTTACCATAAGCAGTTTCCCCACCCGCAGTCTCAATTGTAACTAAAGCTCCGCTATAATCTGCAGGAGTTGTTTCTACCTTAACACATTCTCCATTAACTAGATTATAGTCTGGTGGACATCCACAACCGTCATTTGAAATTATAACTGCCATTACTATTCAATTTTTTTTTCTTGTGCTATTTTATTATTATATACAGTTACACATCCTGTACAACAACTTGTCCCATCTGAAGCAGCACGTTTTTTACATCCGCAACTTAATGTTGCATTACAATTATTACATTTCATATTCTTTGGTTTATTGGTTTCTTTTATGCACAACTAGTACAATTAAACTTATCTAAAAGTTTCATTGCATATGTATAAAGTTGCATTCCTTTGACAGGCTCATGACAAACTTCTACTTTTGCTTTAGCTGCTTCTAAATAAGATTTAATCATTCTTAATGATCTTAAATCATCTACTAATTCTGCTTTAGGCGCACAATCAGCAATATCTAAATCACACATTGCTGTATTATAAGTATTTAACGCCTTTGTAATTCTTAAATGATTATACTCTGCATATATTACATCATTAGGACTAACACTCCATTTTAAAACATATACACCATCTGGCAGTCCTGAAAATTTAGTTCCACAATTTGTTGTTTGTATTTCAAGATCACATGCTGTAAGGTTTGCAATAAATGCCGGGCTAATAGCAGGTGTAGTATCTTTATTAAACTGAACTGAGTATTTAAACCCTGGAAGGGTTACTTCAAGTATTGGACATTCAACAGGTACTGTAGTTGAATAAACACTAGTATCAACTACACGTAAGATACACGCGTTTCCAGTATCTGGTACTTCTAAACTTAATTTATGTTGTGACATATTTTTTAAATAAAAAAAGAGAGTAGAGTATAAACCCTACTCTCTTTATATTTTTATTAGTTGTATTAACTTGTCTTCACTTAAAGTATTATACCACTATATTTGGTAGAGTAAAGGAACAAGGTACAAACTCAAACACTTCAGTAAGTTCACAACCATTACATGCTAATAAAGCATTAATAGGTGTTTTCAACGTGTCAACAAAGCCTGTAGCTGCTCCTATAATTTCCAATAGGTATTGATCATTATCAAATACTCCAGTTGGGTTATTATAACGTGGTACAGAATGCAACATGTAAAATCTATTATACAGTGCTGTTCTGTCTACTAAGTTAAACACATCCGTTCCTTGTGTAATCTCTCTAACTCGTAAATCAGATGCAAAGAAGTTTTGTAAGTAAGATTCATGTAAAATAACATCTCTTGCTACAGATTCACCAAGACCGTTTGCTTTACCTCCTAGACAAGTTCTCTCAACACATAATCCAGCAAATGCACAAGGATCGCCATTTAAATCTACTTCAGATGCAAACACTTGAAGCGGATCTTTACCATAGTAATCAGTCATTTGGAAAGTACAATCTCCAAAGACAGTGTCTTCATAAGCTCCTACTAATATAAGACCAGCAGCAGTTACTCCAGTTGTTGGGATATTAGCCCAAATGGATCCAACAGTTAATGCTTCTTCAGCAGCAATTTTAGCATTTTGAGCATAAGTTTGCGTACCTGTTGCAGTAGTAACTGTTATAAGAGGACGAATCATGTCTCTCATATAAGGATTACCTTTATCAGATGCAGCATCTGAACCAGCTATACCAGCAATTTCTTCAGCCCACTGTAAGTAAATTATTGTAGGATCAACAGCCGTAGGAACAGCAGGATCAGGACAACATCCACCATATGCACCTAGTGTTTGGTAAAGATTGTGATTCGCGAATCGCAAAGCAGGTGTTCCTTTTACGTCAATACGTAAGTAATAAGTTTCTTCACAAAGGAATTCTTTATTACAAGTAGAATCTGCAGCAATGTTTCCTGGTGTGCCACCAATTTCAGTAACAGCTCTTTGAGGAACATTTGATTCTTGAGCCCATGCTTTACGTAAAAACTTAGGGTTTACAATTTTTGATTTATTAGATTCTTGATATCCTCCGTGAAAAGGACCTTGTTTATCTTTTAGTTTGATTGAAGCAGCAGCAATAAAGAAAGGACAACAGTCATCATCCATACTTGCTAAAGTCATAGAAAGATTAGTTTTTGCATCAAAGAAACCTGTAACACCAGGTCCAATTTGATATCCGTCAGCAGCTGCTGTAGATTTTAATTCCCAGACACCAACTCCTGCAGTATTTAGAATTCCATCTGTAATTGCTACTTTAGCATCTGCATCACCAGGTGTACCAGAAGCTACTTGATCTGGAGTTTTTGTCGCCAGAAAAGTCTTTTTAAAAGCGTGATTAAAATAAGCCATTTTTTTTTGTTTTTTTTATAAATAAATAAATATACTATAATATAGATAAAAAATTCTAATAAAACAATAATTTAGTTGTTTGATTCAACTTGTCCAGTTGCAGTAGTAACTTGATTAAACGATTCTAAATCTCCTGCTAATATTTTAACAGATTCATCTACAAACAATTCAATTATATCATCTTTAAATTCACATTCAATATTTTCAGTTGATAATACCTGCGTATAAGGATCAACACAATCTTTAATTTGTATTCTCAAAGGCTGCTTATAGTAACTAAGCAATGCTTTATCAATCTCAAATTTATTATTAGTAAATATTCTTACTCTATTATTTTTTAAAGTACAAAATGTTTCTCCCCAAGGAAAGCTAGGTTGTTTATTAACATCTCTTAACAGTTCATCTACATTTGCTTCTTCTGCAAGGTATATTACCATTTCTCTTGGTTCCTTACAACAAGGATCTTTAGCATATGCACTAATTCTTTTCCATTCAAAATAATCTTCAGGAAGGATAGTGGACTCAAAATATTTATCTTTATTAGTTAAATTTATTGTTTCTTCTTTTAATATAACTTGAAGATCATCTATCCGTCTTTTAGATTGTTCATCACCTTCTTGTTTTTGATTCATTCCATGAAGTTGTCTTCTACACCAACTAACCTGAGCTTTATTAAAAGATTCAACAACTTGCCAGCATTCAATATTGTCATAATCTTGACTAGCCAATTTATTGAGTCTTTGCTGTATCTTTAACTGTATAGTAGCATTATTCATTTTATTTCTTTTTAGATTTAGCTCCTGAACATTTCCAACGTTTACGAGATAAATTATTAGGAGTATTGGGATCATTCCTTTTTTTCTTAGATACTCTTTTTTTAATACCTAAACTTCTTGCACAATAACTATCACCTTTAGAGGTTCCAGGTTTTACTCTTGGGCCACCACCTTTGGCTTTACCTGCTTGGCCATAACTAACTTTTTTACCACTAGCTGTTACTTTAACTTTAGCTTTTCCTTTTCTGGGTGTTGCCATTATGTTTTACCTCCCCACTTCCAACTTACTTTTTTAGACATTATTTCTTTTTTTTAGGAGTCTTAGGTTTTTTCATATTACGACCTATATTCATTCCAGCGGAAAAAGATTTTTTCATCTTAGCTGTACATTTTGATTTAACTTTCTTAAGTGCCATAGATTAGAGTATATATTAATATAACAAAAAAAGGAGAGATATCAAAACCTCTCCTTTTCATTTATAATAGATTATTGTTATACCCAAAAAGATTCTACATCTTTTAAAACACTTGTAAGAACATCTTCATTTAAAGGATTCTTAAGCATTTGAACTACATCAGTAACATTCCTTCCTAATACAGTAGAGGTTTTTGAATGGTACAACATCCCATCTGCTTTTAAAGCAATGATTTTATAAAAGCTTGCATCTTTAATAACAGCTTTCAATTTTAATGTTTCCATATCCATATCACATAAATCAATAAATGTATTTGATGCTCTTTCTTTATTAGTCTCTGCACCATTTCCATTTATGTATTCATCAACAGTGTCATATAATACATCTAAAGGAGTAGAATTTTTATATGAAATACTATTTGAGTCTAATGCTTTTGTTAAATACATTAGTTTTTTAGGATTACTATGATAAACCTTATCAAGTAAACCAATTGCTTTATTTCTTAGTTTTTTGAAAGATGTTCTAACATTGACAGTATGAACTTCTTTATCAAGATAAAACTTAGGGGCTACAGGAGATGCTTGAGCATCCTCAAAACTTTTTGCAATAATGTCAAAGCCTCCGGCTTCAATAGCCATATACTTAACTAAGTCATAGGCATCTTTATTAGGCTCTAAGTATTTAACCTCATTGCTTACACGCATGCTTATTTTACCCCAGAAGACATGATTATCTGGGCGCAATAGTTTTACTTTATTCCAAAATTCCTCATCATCAATTTTAATAACATTAGTTGCTAATGTTTTTTCTAAATGAGCAACAACTGATCTTATGTTATGTATAATAGAATCTCTTAAAGATTCATCATTAAGATTTTGAACTTCAGGTGCAAACTCATCTAATCCTGTAATATATCTTACAACACCATTTCTTTCAATTGCTGCCAATTGCTCTTCATGATGTGTACCAGGAAATAAGGCGTAACCATAATTTTCTAGACCCATGTTTGTTAACTTAGGATCTAAGTATGGTTTAACAGATATTTTTCCAACTTTAGAAAAGATATCTTTAAAAGAACTTGCTTTCTTTTTAGTAGTTAATACTGTTAAAGATTCAGGTACTTTAGGAGTGATTTTGGTTGATTCAGGTGATCCAAGAACTTGGACAGTGTCACCAGGTTTGTGTTCAGCGGGTTTTCTTTTTGCCATTTTTTTGTTGGTTTGTTAATTAAAAAAAAGACTAGGAGAGGAGTCTTAAACTCCTCTCTTTGTCTAATTGTATTCTTAGAATGATCCTCCCGTAATTGGGTTTCTCATTACAATTTTAAGAACTTTAGTTGGATCCTTTACCCAGATCGCAGGCATCATTTGTGTCATGTATACACGGTATCCATTAAACTGACCAGAAGATTGAAATCCTTGGCTACGTCCCATATAATCCATTGTACCATTTTGATACCACCACTTAAGAGCGTTATCCCATGCTAACTTCAACATATAAATGTTATCATTAGTATTATCAGTAATATCAAAGATAATAAATGAATATGAAGATAAAGGATGACCGTCAATAATTGGGTTCTCAATATCATTTGTATGAACATTGTCAAATGCTGGGTTAATTACAAACTCAACGTTAGCCAAGAAAGGAATTACATAACTAGTGTATGCATATCCATATCCAAGGTTCATTCCTTGTTTTGTAATTGCTCCAATACCATACTTTTCACCTGGATCAATTGAGAAGTTTTGAGATGATGCTTCACGTTTGATAGCTTCATTCACCATTCTCATTCCACCCATACCAGTTTGAACAACAATCTTACGCTTTGGATCTGGACCAGTAAAGTCAACACGTCCTGCATAAAAGTTATACAACTCAGCACGGAATAATTCAAGATTAAAAGATGACTTGTTATATACTCTTTTGAAAGAGTTATCAAGTTGTTTCCACAGACCTACAGACAAACGGATATCATCCGGTCCATCTTGAGTAACTCTACCCCCGTGTCCCCACATTAGGTATGTTTCAATATCTGTTGCAATCTTAGTTAAGTGAGCTGCTTCTAAAGAAGTAATGAAAGTTCTAGAAAGATCTCCATTTGCAACTGCACGTTTAACATAATCTTTACCCATAGAACCAACCATATCTTCAATTGAAGATACTGAGGGATCCATGTTTGAATCAAAGTTTCTCCAGATCTCAGTTACAGGAACTGTACCATCAGCATTAAGACCACCTTTGATAGCCATATCTGCTCTTGAAGAAATTGAATAATGTACATGAGCTTCAGCACCACCTACATAGTTATAGAATTCTCTATATCCAGATTTTGTAGTAATGTCTGAAAAACGCTCACCATATTCACCTCTAGCAGAACCTTTTCTAAAGAATTTAGTTCCTGATGCTAAAAATTTATTATCAAGTGAACGGTAAGAATCATTGTTTACAATAGTAACAGTGTAAACAAAGCCATCTCCCATTGGAAGAATGTCATCTTCTGCAGAGACAATAAGTTCAACTCCGTTGTATTTGTCATAAGTGATTATATCACCATGACCAAATTCACGCTTGTCAAGCTTAATTTTAAATTTAGTTCCGTCAATTCCTTTTGCCATGTTAGCAGGTTCAACGTCTTCTGTAATAAACGGAAGGTCTTGAGATATTGGCGTTTGCCAAGTCCACTCCCCTCTGATATTATCTACTTCAATTACATTCTTTCCACCAAAGCTAGACATTTGATAAAGGGGCATCTCTACCTTCTGACTCATTGCCCATATATCTACGGGGCCCATATCAGTAGGTTCAGAATCCTTCAACATGTTAGCCAAGTGGTAAGAATCAATGTGCGAGCTTGCTTGATAAGAAGTATCTCTTAAAAAGAGCCCATTATTAAAACTAGGTGTTGCCATTTTGTTTTGGGTGTTTGTTATTAATTTATATTTGTTTTACTTTATTTTTTATCTTGCAAAGAAATTCTTCTTTGGTCTTTGTGTTGTTCTTTTAGTAAGACTTTTACCGCCTTCACGGGTACCAGTCTCTACAGATGAACCTCTGGTTTTAGTTGCTTGTTCAGTTTTCAATTGTTTTAATGTATCAACATCAACTTGTTTTTTAACTGTTTGTCCAATGTTATTTTTATAACCATCTGGATCTGCAAGTAACCATAACGCTTCTGCAATAAGATCATGTCTTGGTTCTACCCATTGGTATTTCTCAAGTAAATGACCTAGCATATTAGTTTGTTTACCACTAATAGACGGATAGTTTGATTGTACCAACCCAGCATAAAGCATGTTTTGTGTCTTATTGTCAAGACTAACACCATTTAAAGCTCCTTTTTCTAATGCTGAATAAACGCTTTCAATATATTGCTGAGATTGTTCTGCTCTTTTTTTAGAAGTTTCTTGCTGTTGAGCAATTTTTTGAGTTACAATCTGTTGTTGCATGTTATCCAACTTAGGTTTGAACTGTTTTGCTTTCTTGCTTAAGTCTCCTCTATCTTCTAAACTATTGATCTCATCTTCTATTTCATCAGTTGTACCATAATTAGTTGCTTGAAGGTAAGTTCTGATTGCGTGTTTTTGACCACTCTCTTTAGAAATGTCTAAATCTACAATCTCTTGAGTTTGTGCTAAAGCAGAAAACATACCTTTCATGTCTGTTCCGCCACTAGCAATGTATTCATATGCTTGTTGCATTTCAGGAGGAAGTTGTTTATAGAATTCTTGAGGTAACTTATCACTAACATCTTGCTCGTAACTATTTAAGTTTGCTTCAATTAATTCTTCAAAATCTTTAGTAGTATAACTTTCAATATCCTCAACTTCACCTTTATCATTTTCAAAAGGAACTAATAAGCCTTTTTCAATTAAAGATTTAGCTGCTGACACAAGACCGGTGGGTCTACCACCTTTGTTTTTTATATCTTCAGCATCCTCTAATTCTGGATCTTCAGGGATTTTTAATGCATCATCTAAAACTTCTCTAGTTAAAGGAAGTCTGCCTTTTTTTAATTCAGGATCTTCAGAATTACCTTCTTCATCCTCAATTTCACTATCCGTTGCAGGTTCTACTGCCTTGTCAAGGAACGATGTATCTGGAACTACAGGACTAAAAACGCTTTTTCTAGGTTCTTTAGCTCCACCTTCTTCTGCTGTCATGACTGTTTCTGCAGAAGTACCTAAAATTTCTGCTAATGTTTCCGTATCAATTTCTTCAACACCAGTATTTATTTTATCTGTACTCATTTTGTTTGGTTTAATTAATGACTAACTATAATAATATACACAATTTTAAGAAAAATAAATATTAAAAATTTATAAAACTTAAAGAATTTAAAAATATTTCCCCATTATATGGCTATGATTTTTTATCCTTTGGTTTTTCAGCTTTTAAATCATACTGATTTTTATTTTCTCTTGCTATTTCTACATCTTTATTTTTCATGTCTCGCTTAAGAGCCATCTCTTCTCTTTTAAGATCTAACTTCTTAGTTTGATTAACTCTATTATCATTTAGTTTATCTTTTTGAATATTGATTGTATCTTGATATTGTTCAGTCTTTTTCAACTTTTCAAGATTATCAACAAAGTCAGATTCTTTATTCTCATTTAAATCTTGCATAGCTCCATATCCAGAAGCTCTTATTTCTGCAACAAGAATATCTTTTCTACGGTCTTTTTCTTCTGATCTTTCTTTTGAATCTATTTCCATAGCTTTCATTTTCTCAGCACTTTGAGATTGTTGTTGAGCCATTTGTTGAGCTTGTGCCATTTCTTGTTCTTTCTTAGCTTGAGCAGTATTCTCAATTCTTTTTAAAGCACTAGTAAGAGTACCTAAAGAATCAGCTTGAATAATTTCTCCTAAATCATATATGGATGCTCCAGTAGTATTATTTTGTGCAGCCATCTGTTTCATTTGTTCAAGAACAGCTCTATGATTAGCTTTGGTTGTACAATAGACATTAATATCTCTAAGCATTAAATCAGTACCATTAATTTCAAAATTGATCCTCTCATCTAAACTTGTCATATGCTGCAGTCTTACAGAAGGATTTGTAGAATGATACCATTGCGCTAAATCTGTACGCATTTGATGTACTCTAGGCATTAAGTGATCTGAATGTTCTACAAAATGCATTTCTGTTTGTGCATATGATCCTGCTACAGCTTGCTCTACACCAGTAGCTGTATTAGTTTGTCCAAGCTGTTGACCCAATCTTTGTGGATTAACACCTACAACTTCATATGCTTGTTGCTTAAAGAATTGTGCTAACTGAATTCTTGACATCAATCTTCCGGTTTGAGAAAGATCTAGCTGTTGAAAATGTTGAAAGTTTAAAGCATTTTCTGTATTTGTAATAGAAGTATCAAGAGGCAGTATACTAAAGTCTTTCATAGCTACATAAGCTTTGGCCAAATTTCCTTTACCCCAATCTTCTCCAAGAGAATGTTTTGGTAAAGTGTTTTGATCAAGCATAACTACAGTACCTATTTCATCTACTAGTATATCACTAATTTGATTGTTTACCATGTTGTAACCAATCTGAAAAGGTTTCATACTGTCTACTAATGATCTAGATCTTGCATTCCTATCAGTAAAAACTCTACCTTCAACAGGCAGTTTACATCCATATAAAGTATTATCTCCTTTGAATTGAAACTTTAAAGGTTTTATTTGATTTTGATTTACCCCTATGTATATAGGATTGACACCGCCTGAATTTTCTACACCTAAGAAAGTTGGTGCATTAGGGCCAATTTTTATACCACCCCAAACATGATTAATCCAAACCCATTCAATATGTTCACCAAATAATAAATTTTGTTTTGTTTCATTTTTTATTAAAGTGGTATTATAGACTGCACGATCAGTTATATCATACTCCTCACTGACAATCTCTGAAATAACTTCACCTATTTCATTTACTTTAGTTAAGTGACCTACTTTTCTTTGAGACTTCCAATATGCTTGAGTTACTCGTAACATATTAGGAGCACCGTCAGACATGTAATCTTCAGACTCACCTAATATCCATTCTACTATATCACCACCATTTAAAACGAAATTATCTCTCATTGAAGTAAGCTGTCTATAAGCTAACCCAGGTGAACCTGTATTCCAATCATGTGATTTAGTAGCATCATAGTATGTTCCATCATTTTGCCATCCAGTAATAGGATAACCGGCAGCACTAATAGGATAATGATTTTGTAAAGAACTTAATTGTTCTTCATTCATAAGATATCCAAACTTATCTATAACATCTGCTGCACTATACATTTCAGTTTTACCTACCCAGCTACCTTGTGATATATACCTAGCATCAGGAGATTTATGATAAAATGTTAAAACAGGATTCCAAAGCTCTACATCATAATCATCTTCTAACATATTTAAATGCCAAAACTCTCTATCTGCAATAAGCTTATCTCTGAATCCTCTTTCTTCTAATTCATCTAACTTAAATCTTTCTTCATCAATTCTATATTGTTTTTGCGCCCATTTTTCTGCAATGACCTCATAATCTTTAGCATAAAAATCCTGTATTTGAGGAAGTGTTTTTAAATTTTCAGGACTTAGTTTTTCTTGCATCATTTTAGCAATCTCAGGATCTTTTGGATCTGCTCCTGCTTCAATCATTTGAGTTAAAAGTTTTGCTTCAGCATACTGCACTAAAACATTTTCAATCTCAGACTTTTTACCCTCCATAATTTCATTATGAGTGTATTCGTCAAGTGCTCTAAAGGTTATTGTTTTATTTCTTTTTGCAAATTCTGCAGTCAACGTATCTACGATATTTGGTATAATAGGATAAAACTTTAAATCTAATGCTCCAGCATCTTCAGAATCTGTAGATAGTTGTGCAACAACATCTTTCATTTCATTATCCTCTTCTACTACATAATCTGTTCTATCAATGATACCATTAGCTAACTTATAGTTTTTCATAAGTCTCCTGGCATTTGTGCGGATTTGTTTTAATCCGTTCCATTCCAGCCAGTCTAAGTTCCAAGCAGCCCATTCAGTATCCTTTTCTTTATTAGAAATAAATTGTAAGGGTTGGCTTACACTCCAGAGTCTTTTTTGTTCAGCTTTTTTACCTTTCTTAAGGTCTAAGGCATTTAAAATTTTCATTAGCGTATACGTTTAAATGGAGAGCGTTTTCTTCCACTGTTTTTAAATGATGTTTTTTTACCTAAATTACGGAATGCCCCACTCTTTAATTTATACAAATTTTGTGAGTTTTCCAAGTTTGCATCTATCTCATTTTCAACTCTCATGGGCTTATGCACATTTGATTGTCTGATTTTTACAAAAGCAATTAAAGCAGATAAAGCAATTAAACGGTCAACATTGACCCCTGGTCTATATGCTTTCATTTCTACAAGAGCCATGATATCAGGCAGCCTTCTAACTCCGTAATATTTTTTAATTATAGTACCATCTTCTTCTATATCTTCGTCAACAACTTCTTTTAACCACTCTATTAAATGATTAAGCAAATTAGTTTTAAAGATAGTTCCTGTGTTTTTCCACCCATAATCTTGGTAAACTGATTTATTAGCTTGAGCTTCTTTTAAGAAAAGCATTTGATTTTTAGGTACAAGATAATGTTGCTTGCGTTCTTTTATCATATATAAGATAAAAAGAGAAATGTTATTTTCAACTATTGTCCAAGCATTATACCATTCTATTATCAAACGCAATATTTTATGCGTTTCATTAATATCATCAAATCTTCCACACCATGCAGCAACAATTTTATCTCCTTCAATAAAATTTTCTACACCATCTTCAGTATATCTTTTTACTTGCGTAGCAGTTTTATAAATGTAAATAGAGCATAAGGATTCAGAAGTTGTAGTTTTACCAACTCCTACCGGATCAATAGATGCTAAATACATTTCCCAAGGAGGATCTTTCTCTGGACGTTCCCAAACAACAATGCTACCTGTTTTATCATCCATGTTTGGTTTTATAGGAAAAGTAGAGATAGGAGCTTTGTTAGTTGTTTTAATAGATAAACTACCGTCTGATTTTTCATCTAACTTAACTAGCTCATAAGGATATGCTTTTTCTTCTATTTCTCTTGTTTGACTTTCAATTAAGTTTTGTGGAAAGATAGATTCTTCTCTAGCCATCAAAGCTTCTTCAATATTCCTAGGATGCTGTGATATTCTAAGTTGATATAGTTCTGGACGTAAATCTTTTTTCCATTTAGCAAACGTTTCATCTAAACTTCTAAGAGCTTGTTCAACTAAAGAGTTACCGTATTCATCTATATGTGGAGGCATTCCCCATTGTTCTGGAATAAATAATCCGGAGATACCAATATTTCCTTTATCATCTATAAGATCCGTTGTAACAGGATATATTCCGTTTTCTCTAGGATACCTTGTAAATTCTTCTAAAGGTTTACAATCTTCTAATTTACCCACTGATCCAGCAGCAATAAACATACCTGTAGTAAGATCTCCTGCTTGCATAGCTGGACGGACAAACTCAAATGTTTTATCCATATTAGGAGCAATACCAGCTTCTTCAAAAAAGAAATAAGTACACGGTCCACCAACACCTTTAGTAGCAGATTGCTCAAAAGACATTCCTTGAATCATTCCTTTTAAACCTACTTCTTGTTTTTTACCATTGATTGTTGCTTCAATTTTTTGTTGCCAGGTTAATACTTTGCTTGGATTCATTGGTCTATACCAACCTGTGTTTGCATTTAAGAATGCTTTGTATTCATCTAAAAATTTCCATGAACCATTTATGTTTATATAATCTTTAAGACTAGCACCAATTTTTAATATAGGACCTTCTTCAAACCAAATCTGATTAATAAACTTAGCCATATGATAATAGGAAGAGGCAATCTGTCTTTTTTTAAGAATAGAAACATGTTTATAATCTAGTTCTGCTAAGCACTCATATAAAGACATGTGAAGCTGAACATCCCATACTAGAGGAAAATCAAATTTCTTTTTAATCTTATCATAAATGGGAAGAAAGTTAATCCACATATAGTAGTCTCTTGGTAAATACCAGACCTTACCATTATTATGTATTATAACACCTTTTCTACATTTTTCTTTTTCTGAATCCCAATATTCTATAAAATCTTTACTTCTATATATGGCCATAGAGTAAACATCATTATTTTCTCTAAATTTTCTAGCTTCTATATTAAATAATTGAGAAGAGTCATCTAGTTCATATTTACCAGGTTCTTGAAAAGTACTTTTAACAAATGTGTAGAATTCTTTTCTATTGCTAAATGTAGTATGACTCCATAACTCCTTTTGCTTAGGTTTATTATACGTAGGAATTAATATTTCAGAATTATCTAGCATGGTATCTACTTAAAATAATAACAATTGGACCTATGTAAATAGTATGATCTGTTATATCATAATTTGCTTCTTCAGTAGAGTATGCTCTATATCCAAATAAGATACAGTGACATAAACCAAATGATACTAACAAGCTTCCATCTTCCATAATTTATTGTATTTGATCATAACCTAAATCTTGTCCACCTCTAGCTCTAAAATTTTGCTCATCATCAAGATCTTTTGCAACACCTTTAAATGACTTTCTTATTGCATCATATTTTTCAGCAACTCTTAGCAATGAATTAATATTACCATCTCGTCCACTAGTAACAGCTGTGTCTCTCATATAATCACTTAAATTATCCAACATTGTTTTTATTGAATTATAAGATCTTAATGTAGGAGTTTCATATAGCAGAATGCATTTTTGAAGAGCAGTTATAATACAGTCTGCCTCTACACTAAATGTTATATCTAAATCTTTTATAATAACTTCTTCTTTTATATTATCTTGAAGATTACAATAAGGATTTTCTTTTGTTGGACAACACATATAAAATATGTACCCATAAACTTTTAAATAGTTATCTGGGAAATTTATTTTAATTGCTTTTAGCCAATTAATCATTTCACAGTGTTCAGTAGGCTTTACAACTTTTCCTTGAAGTTCAAATAATTTAATCATGAAGTAGTTAATTTTTCAAAGTTTAACTTTAAATGTTTTATCATAGTATTAACTTCTTTTTTCATATATGGTAAATCATAAGGAATAACTTCATTAATTATAGGATCACCTGCAGCATCTGTAGCAACAACAGGATAACCATTATCATCAACTGACTCTATTTCAAATTTAATATGATGAATTTGCATCTTACCTGGTTCTAAAGAATGATTATGTTTTAATACAATATACATATAAATGCTTAGCTGTAAAGCATAGTGCATTAGGTTGCAGTCTTGAATATTATTAATTGGAGCTTTCATCATTTTATAAACGCCTTCCCAATTCTTATAAGATTCTTTTTTAATTTCTTTATTAGTTTTATAGTCATAAATATTTACTTTTCCGTTTACAACTTCAACTCTATCAGCTTGACCACATATTTTTGCAGACTTAAGATAAACCATATGCTCTGGATATACTCCGGAAACTAAATTTTGATCAGGAGCAATCTTAATACCATCTTGTTCAATAGGATTAAATATTAATAAATCAATACCTTCTCTTTGCAAAGTATTACAAGCAATTAATTCATCTTCTCTTTGTTTATGATACCAACTACCTAAAGACAGTGCTCTTTTGTTTTCATTATTCCAAGCAGTTAAGATGTCTTCTTCAGTCATTCCATACCATTTAGACTTTTTATTTTTAGATGACTTTTTAGCAATTCCTTCTTTGTCAAACGGTTCTTTAAACTTTCCAATAAGACTAGTTACACTAACCCATTTTTCTGAATCATCACCATCAGTTTTATAAGAATGATCTTTTTCTTTAAATATTAATTTCATATTAATTTAATTCATTTAATTTATCTTCTTGTTCTTCAGATAATAAAGCTTTCCATTTACCTTTAGGGCAATCATAGGAAAGCGACCTTGTAGCAAAACTTAAAGAGCACCCACAGTCATTACAACAAGGTCCTGTGCCGGGAACCATACACTTGTCACCCATATGTTCACAAGAGTTACAAATATTCATTCTTTGTTCATGTATAACCTCAACAAACTTGTCTCTAACTAAAGCATTTTTAATACCATCAATTATTTTCTTCCGTTCATTCCAAATTTTAGATATTTTACTTCTCATATTTCTTTTTTAAAAATTCTAACTTTCTTATTTTATCTTCTCTTATCTGAGTTTGAAGTCTTTTTACTTTTTGTAATTTGTCAGTAATTTCTTTTTTAATTGCCATCTGAGTAAACGTATCTGTTTTCAAAACAGATAAATGATTTGTGTATTTCTTATATAACTTAGGCAATTCTTTGTCTTTTGCCTTAAATGTACCTAAGTTTTCAATCTGAATATTATGACATTTTAAATCACAAAGTGTTTTTCTTACTTCACTATAATAAAATGAAATAATATCTTCAGCTAAATCATAATCTATATTTAAAGAATCAGCTGTAGGTTGAATATAGTGTTTACTATTCTTTGGTAACATAGAAAAGTTTATAGTCTAATAATACACTACCAGTAGTTTGTAAATTCAGATCGCTATTAAGCTGTATTCTTTTTTTATTTACATTACCATCAGCCGTATATTTATATACTAAATCTAACTTAGCAGCTTTGGTTAAAAAATTTCTAACTGTCTGAGGATTTTTAAACACATTTTCTGTTACAACCGTAACACAAAATTCTGATAATTCAACATCATTAAAAAGACCTAAAAGAGTTAAACAATTTAATTCACTAGTACTTAACTGAATATCAGAAAAAAAACAATGTGAAACCAGTTGATATTTTACAATGTCTCTATGTGACATTGATACTTGTTTTTTTACATGCTTTATTTTTGCCATTGGTTGGGTTTTATATACTTAACAACATATCAATAAATTCAGGTTGTGGAAAACAATCCATTTTATCTTTTCTAACATTTGTGTGAGTAAGCAATCCTTTTACTTTTCCTTCTGATGCTTCTTTTTTAAATGCAAACGCTTTAGTAGGACCTTCTTTTTTAATCCAGTCAATTAATCCTACACTTAAATCAATACCATCTCTTTCAGAAATAAATAATATAAGATCTTTACAAGATTCAATTTGATCATTTGAATATCTATGCCACTTATCTTTATTTCTAAATTTTTCATCTAATACACAAATTTGATCATCATGAACTACTGATCCTACATATGTTTTATTTGCTTCAGTAAGGTAGCCCATAGAACATATTTCAATACCAACAGAATGTCTATTCATATAATAAGAATCTATTTTACCTAAATGCCATCCTTGACAACCTGTTGGAAATGCTTGAAGAATTACTCCATCATACTCACTATTATTATTTTTTATACTTTGACCACCAATAACAAATTCAGTAGCTACTCTACCTCTTCTATCTTTAGCCCAATGATCTATACATCTATAAGGATTAAATCCTCCAGCAGTATGATGAAGTATTAAGTAATCATTTTGAAAGTCTTTTTCACCTTTAATGTATTCTCCTAATGGTAAATGATATTCTTGAATGACTGATTTATAGTCACCTGCTTTAAAATACGCTTGTTTTTGATCTGTATCTAGTACACCCATTGCTTCAAAAGTTTTTGGACCTACAATACCATCAGCAACAAGATTATTAATACTTTGCCATCTTATTAAGAAAGCTCGCGTTTGAGGTCCAAACACACCATCTATAGGAACACCAATTACTTTTTGAATTTGTTTTACTATTGTTGCATCCTTGGAACCTATTTTAATTATACTATCCATTTTTATTAGGTTTTTCAGATGGTTCTGGTGGATTCATAGCGGCATAAACTTGTGCAGCTTGTGCAATAGCCATAACTCTTCTTGTCTTATGTTCTTCAACATCTGCTATCAGGGATTCATACTTTGATTGTAATGTTACAAATGGAATTTCCTTTTCATAATAGGCTTCCATTTTAGAACGCATTTCAGCAAGTTCTTGATCAGTGTAATCTCTTACACTTTCTTTTTTTTTGGTTTTTTTAGACATAGTAAACTTATTTGATTATAACAAATATAATTAAATAAGTTTAAATATCAAATGTTTAAAGAAATATCTTATTAAACTTTAGAGTTGATAGCATTTATAATTCTGATTTCCATATCTTTCATCTCACTCTTAAGATCAGACATAGATTTGTCAGCTTTTTCTCTATTGCGTTCTACTTGAGTTTTAAGATCGTCAATTCTTTTATGAAGGGTTTTTAGATTATCTTTTTTATCAGATTTTACTTCTTCAATATCTTTATTAAGACTATCTAGAGTCATTTGTTGAATGTTAACTTTGTTTTTTAATGTAAACCAGACACCCAACGCTCCTGTTAATGATCCTAATAAAGCTACCAAGACATCAAAGCCTATTTGTAAACTTGAAACTTCCATTATCCTTCTTCTATTAACTAGTAAATAAATATACTATAATATACAAAAAAATATTTAAAAAATAGGTAATTATACTTAGAAAAAAAACCCCTCTTACTTAAGGTCAAGCCTTCCTT
>TARA_R110001632_G_scaffold22173_10_pt1 | contig 18283 bp, 17 predicted proteins | sample TARA_R110001632 | Tara Oceans TARA_R110001632 (sample SAMEA4398266) | marine metagenome | biome: Polar Biome; feature: [SRF] surface water layer (ENVO:00010504); material: water (ENVO:00002006), including particulate matter (ENVO:01000060) such as... | depth 5 m
GCTCCGTTACCTAAACAATCTGGGATATTTTCCTCAGCCTATTGGCGCAGCCTTCATGTCCAACTGTTATTCTTCATTCTCGGGATTCTTTTTTGGAGCTGCTTATGCTCAGTTTAAAATGAAAAAGGATCTTGGAGATATTGATTATGTGAACACTGCTTTTATTTCTGATCTGCTTCCAAACCTTCTAGCGTTGACCATTATAATCCTTGGAATCGCACGGACTTCTATTTTTAGTGAACAAACTGTTTCCCCCATTCGTCTATCCTCAGGTATTTCATTGATTGCTATAGGTATTTACGCTGTAACTCTGAAAGTAACACCTGAATTCAGAAAAAAAGGGTTTGTAATACTGGATAGAGAAATTCCCTGGAAAGATCTTATTTCGTACAATTGGTATCAGGAACAGGTAATTGAGCTCGAGTTTAAACACAAAGATCAACTTCGGATTCACAGAAGCGTTGTTGCTCCGGAAGATGAAAAAGAAGTAGAAAAACTGTTATCCAAGAAAATGATTGAAAAAATGGATAAAGAAGCTGATAGCTGATAGCTGATAGCTGATAAAAAATAACTAAATTACATCAAAACAAACGAACCGTAAGAACATGGCCTCATTCGATATAGTAAATGAAGTAAACACTCAGGAAGTAGATAACGCAGTAAATAATACCTTAAAAGAAATTGCCACCCGCTATGATTTCAGAGGACTGCATACCGAAGTATCCTTCCACAACAAAGAAAATCGCATTCATATTGTTGCAGCTGAAAGCATGAAAATGAAAGCTGTTCAGGAAATGTTGATAAAAAACTTCATCAAACGAGGAATAGATTCAAAAGTACTTGAATTCGGTGATGAAGAAGGAACATCTCAAGGTCACTTAAAAATGGATGTAACTCTGAAAGAAGGAATTGACAGAGAAACAGCAAAAAAGATCGTTAAAGAGATCAAAGATTTGAAGATGAAAGTGCAACCACAAATTCAGGATGATCAGGTACGCGTAAATGGAAAAAAGATCGATGATCTGCAAGCCGTCATCCAACACTTGAAAAGCAAAGACATGGGCGTTCCGTTACAATTCACGAATATGAAGTAAGGAAATTCAAAATTAAAAATAAAAGATTACCCAAGTTCTTAATCTTTCATTTTGAATCTTTAATCTTTAATTCATTCTTTCCAACTCCACCATAATACACTTATTCTTCACGTACGGAATTTGTGATTCTTCAGCAATTTGCTCTGCTTCATCAGAAGAAACATCTAATTGTGTCCATACTACAGGATTTTGCCCGGTTTTCTTGTTCCATTCCAATACTTCTTCAACTACTCCTGCCGTATGTTCACTAGAGCGAAATACATTAACTACATCTATCGAAGTCTCTAAGGGTATATCGTTCAATTCAGAATAACATTTCTCTCTTAATATCTCTATCTCTGCAGGATTGACAGGAATAATTGTATAACCTCTCTCCTTCAGAAACTTGGCAATGTAATTGCTTGTTCTATATTCACTGGCTGAACATCCAACGATGGCAATAGTTTTAGATTCGTTTAAAACTTCATTGATATCAGGCGTGTTCAGTGACATGAGCTAAGATTTTGGATTTCAAATATTATGTGTTCGATTCCTTATCTTTAAGCTCTTAATAATTATTATAATTCCAAAAGAAAGAAAATATTTTGTCAACTATTAAAGACGGTAGCACCGTAAAAGTTCATTATACAGGTCAACTAAAAGACGGATCTGTATTTGATTCATCCATCCAAAAAGATCCACTAGAATTCACTATGGGCCAAGGTCAATTGATCCCTGGTTTTGAAAAAGCAATTGAAGGTTTAGGCGTTGGTGATAAAACAACTGCTGAAATCCCTGCTGCAGAAGCTTATGGAGAGCCTAATCCACAAATGGTTGTGGAAGTAGAAAAAGCTCAGCTTCCTGAAGACCTTGAACCAGAAGTTGGTGTTCAATTACAATTGAACCAACCTGACGGACAAGCAATTCCTGTACAGATCACTGCTGTAACTGAAGATAAAGTTACACTTGATGCTAATCATCCTCTTGCAGGACAAGATCTTACTTTCGAAATTGAAGTAGTAGAGATCGCTTAATTCACTCTCAAAAAGGCTGTGAAATAACCTCACAGCCTTTTTTATACCTTATAATTCCTATGGCTGACTTTTCTCAAAAATCCACGATTTCCATAACATGTCCAAAACTAATGATTCCTTATCTTCGGAAGGAAGTTGAAGATCTTGGATTTAAAGTTGATCATGAACGTCTTGCAGGACTTGAAATAACAGGTTCACTTAACGACTGCATGAAATTAAATCTGTGTTTAAGTACAGCTCACAGAGTTCATTTTTTACTGAAGAAATTTGAAGCACATAATGCCGATCAACTTCATGAGAAATTAGTAAGTATTCCTTGGGAAGAGTACATAGATCGAAGCGGATATGTAAGTGTGACCTCGTTCATCAAGAACAAGACAATTGACAACACCCAGTTTGCTCAGCTTAAAGTAAAAGACGCCATTGTTGATAGAATCAGACAAGAAACAGGGGCAAGACCCGATTCCGGTTCTGATCTGAATCATACAGTAGTTTTTCTGTTTTGGAAAAATGAAGAAGCCATGGTTTATCTTGATACATCAGGAGAGTCTATTTCTCGTCGTGGGTATAGAGTTCAAAGTCATACTGCACCTATGCAGGAAACTTTGGCTGCGACTATTGTTCAGGCAAGTAAATGGGAACTGGGGCAACATTTTGTAAATCCGATGTGTGGTAGTGGAACCATTGCTATTGAAGCCGCGCTCAAAGCTTTAAATAAGCCTGCAGGACTCCTTCGTCCTAATTACGGTATCAAACATATACTCGGCTTTGATGTTGGCGAATGGAACAGTTTACGAACTGATCTGAAATATCAGGGAAATAAAGATTTCGAAGGAAGAATTTTGGCTACCGATCATGATAGAAAAGCCATTCAAGCTGCTCAGAAAAATGCCAAAACTGCCGGAGTTGATCACTTGATAGAATTTAGAGTGTGTGATTTCAGAGAGACCGAAATTCCTTACGGAGATGGTGTTGTGGTTATGAACCCACCTTACGGAGAACGCATCGGTCACGATCAGCAACTGGAAAGTTTATACACCGCCATCGGTGATTTCTTCAAACAAGATTGCAGTGGAAAATGGGGATATGTCTTCACCGGCAACTTCGATCTGGCCAAAAAAGTAGGCTTAAGAACCAATCAACGTATTGAGCTTTTTAATTCTACCATTGAGTGTAGATTGTTGGAGTATGAGTTGTATTAGGTAATTAAAGATTTTGAGTTATTAATTTTTAATTCATTATCTCTCTTTTCTTAACTAAAAGTCATCTCATGACGAATGCCCTAGATCTGGATTGATTTCAAAGCAAATACAACTCCGCCGGACGTAAACGTCCTTCTAGTTTAAACTCTTCAATTAGACTTTTAAGCCAGAAGAGCCTTCAGGTACAGCGAAAAGGCTTTCCTCTGATGATGCAGATATGATGTGTGCTCAGGATGATCTTTTAATTGTATTTTATAAACTACCTTCCTATCACTCTACCCGGTTAGTACATAGCAGGAAGAAGCTCTTAAATAACTGTAGGCATCAATCATGCAAACCTGGAAAAATGGTTTAGAAGATCACTTCCAAACGATACTATTTCTTACAAGAAATCTATTATTAAAAGTAACAGGAATCCCTTTTCCATCTTTTACTGCATGGATATGTAAATGAGGTTCAGTCGTATTACCTGAGTTACCCACTTTTCCCAAAAGATCACCGACTTCCACAGTATCTAAAGTATCAACCACAATGCTGTTTTCTTTCATATGAGCCAAAGTTATTTCAGCATCTTCACATTGAACTACCACATGATTCCCAGCCGGATGTCCCTCCCCTCTTTTTGGCGGCTCTAAATCTTCATAACCTTTATCTACTTTTAAAATTCTTCCGTCACAAGGACTGTACAGATTATCACCAAAAATGGCGTACTTCTCCAGTTCTGATGGATAAATTCCTAACGCTCTTATTCCTAAAAAATTAAGCTTTGATATATCCAGTGCGTAGGTTTGAATATCATGCGCGTTATGATAGTTGATCAAAGGATTGCTACCTCCATGACCTACAATATAAACCCCTTGATCTAAGGGAAAATTAAGATCAATAGCACTTTTATCAGAACTTCCATCAATAGAATAACCCATTAAACCAAATAGTACTATTGGTAAAAAAAGAATCAGTATTAAGGATTGAGTTATTACAAACGTAATGTCTTTCCAACCGCTTTCAATTCTAAGGCCCCATTTCTTTGGAAGCCTTCTTATTTTTGTTGAAGCGGAAAGCACAAAAGCTAATACTATCACGAAACCAATGAGTATACTAGACCAAGATTGAGCTCCAACAACCCAAGTATAACCTATAAAAGTAGCTGTACATAAAAACTGGAGAATAAAATTTGCTCGCCCTTTAAATTCTGATACATGAAACCATATAACAAAAAGAACGGGTAAGATTATTTGAGTGAATATGATTATAAAAAACATCATCGTACTTAAATTAAGTTTAACAATAAATTAACTGATATTATTAGCCACTTCAAACATTTGAGCATGAGCAATAACTGTTTGTTCTAATGTTGGTGCGTAACCACCGGAGAGAAGTAAAACCAATGGAATCTCTTTTTGTGTTACGGTTTCAATAACAATCCGATCTCGTTCACGAAGTCCTTTCAAGCTCAACGATAATCTACCAAAATGATCTGTTTCCAATGGGTCGATTCCACCCAAATAAAAAACGATATCAGGTTCAAATGAACTAAATACCGAATCCAATGACTCAATCAGATTTCTGTGATATTCTTTGTCACCCGTTTTGTCAGGCAACCCAATATCCAAATTTGAAGGTGGTTTTTTAAAAGGGTAATTTTTTTCTCCATGAATGGAATACGTAAAAACTCTATCGTCATCTTTGAATATCTCAGCGGTTCCATTTCCCTGGTGTACATCACAATCTATCACCAAAGCTTTGTTTATCCACATGGATTGTTGTAGTACTTTAATGGCTACTGCAACATCGTTATAGACACAAAATCCTTCTCCCCAATCCGGCATCGCATGATGGGTTCCTCCTGCAAGATTCCCTGAAATTCCATCTTGCAAAGCCATAATTCCAGCATTTAATGTACCCTGAACTGCTAATCTGGAACGAATAGCTAAACTTTTTGTCCAAGGTAAACCCATTTTTCTTATCTCTTTTTTATCGAGTGTTCCGTTCCAGACACCGTATGCATAACGAGATGTATGAGAAGTCATCAAATTTATGAAATCGATCATTTTGGGTTCAATGATCTCAAATTCAGAAAGGATTTCTTTTTCTATCAAATAGCGATGCAATCCCTGAAACTTCCCCATCGGGAAAATATGCTCATGCGGAATAGTAGCGTAGTAACCGGGACTATAACTAACTCTCAAATCTATGTATTCAATTTTATGATGCCCATCATTCGACCCGATCTTTTTCCGTCTCTTCTGTAGGAAAAGAACTCTGAATCAGAAAAAGTACAACTTCCATGAATTTCAATATTTTCTTCAAGTATGCCCGCTCTCAAAAGCTGAAACTCTATGAATTTTTTGATGTCAAAATGAGGCTTTGAGTAGCTTGTTCGATCAACAAAGTCATCCGGGAATTTTTCAGCAACTTCATCTCCTACTTCAAATTGCTTTTGAGAGATACAGGGACTAATAAACACCTTTATATTTTTGGGATCAGCATTTAAACTCACCATTTTTTGTGTAGCTTTGGGTACAATATCAGCTTCGGCTCCTCTCCATCCAGCATGGACGGCACTGATAACTCCTGCCTTTGAATCCGCAAACAATACTGCAGCACAATCTGCAACCTGAATTGCAAGAGCCAACCCTTTTTTTGTTGTTATAAATCCATCAATGTGTTCATAGATACCACCTTTTTCTACTTCAATGATCTCATTTCCATGAACCTGATCAGCAAATGCTATATCAGAAATAGGAGTAGAAATAGAATTGGCTAAAAAGTTTCTGTTTCCTTTTACTACTTCTTCATTTTCTTCTGTATTAAAACCAAGATTCAAACCTCTGATCTTAAAATTGTCCTGAACAGACTCTCCCCGCTTTGTGAACCAGGAAGAAATAGTATTTGAATCAAATACGGATGGTTTTATAAAATCAGGTTGGTAAGACTTCATCTAACTTTGATTTAATTTTCTCAATTGGGAATTCAAATCCTGTCCATAAATTAAACGATTTAGCTCCCTGATAAATCAGCATATCCAAACCACCAATGGGTGTTCCACCTGCTTGTATGGCTTGTTTCAGGAATTTCGTTTGTCTGGGATTATATACAATGTCATAACAGATCTTTTCATTCAGAATTTCAATATCCTGATCCGGTACCGGCGAGCTTTCTGTGTTTGGAGTCATTCCTAGTGGAGTAGCATTAACGATCATAACTGCATCGTCTGCATAAGCCATCCAATTGTTATAGCTGCAACGGATAATATTTTCAGAACCATTATTCTCATACATTTCCGGCCTTCTTGACACTAAAACAATTTGTTCAACACCAAGACTTCTGAGAGCATAAACAATCGCTTTTGTAGCGCCACCCGATCCAAAGATAATCACTCTTTCCCCATGTAGATCATCTATATAATTCTCAATTGGTTTTATGAACCCGTATGCATCTGTATTATGTCCGATCAATTTTCCATCCTGCTTAACTAAAGTATTGATCGCTCCGATCTCTCTCGCTTCTTCAGTTAATTCATCTACCACATCCAAAAATAATTCTTTGTGAGGAATAGTAATATTGGCTCCTAAGAACGAATCATTAGTACAATGTGCCAAGACCATATTTACATCTCTGGTTGAAACAGAAACTGAAATGTATTCCCCTCCTATCTTATTATGCTTTAATGCAAGGTTATGCATGGTGGGAGATAAACTATGCGTAACAGGATTTCCAATCAACAAATAATGAGAAAGTTGACTTTTCTCGGATTCTATGAACTCTGAAAATTTCAAAATTATCGGGCTTGAGTTATGGACAAAAAAAATGCGCATCGGGTAGATGCGCATTAAAAATACTAAATATTTTCAGAGTAACTATGCGGTTACTTCTTCAGTTTCTTCAGCTGGTTTTAATTCAGTCTCTTTGAATGTACCGGATTCAGCAAGTTTCTTAAATGTTTCTAAATCTTTTGCCAATTGAGCAGCGGATTCTTCGATAAACTTAGCAACTTCTTCGCTAGGCTCACCAAAAAATGTACGGTAGTCTAAAGAAAACTCAACACGTGTACGCTCGCCATTATCTAATGGTGTAAAGCGGATTGTGCCTGTTTGATTCAGGTTACCGTTGATAGTGATCCAAGCAAATCTGGTGTTGCGAAGATTGTCAATTAAGTTTGTAGTCCATTGAAAATCTTCGTTACCGATCTTAGTGCTATATTCGAATGTTTGAGAATTTATTCGATTGACAACGTCGATACGCTCCAAAAACTTAGGAAATTCAACTGGATTGCTTAATAACTCATACGCTTTGGCAAGAGGTAAATCAATTTCGATTCTTTCGTGCGCCATAATAGATTTCTTAGTATTGTGTTCGTTTTGAGATTAAAATCTTGATGATGAACCGACTTTCACGGATACAGGTAGGATTTAACCATAATGAACTAAAAATACGGATAAATTGGTTAAGCCTCAATAACAATCGTGATATAAATAAACTTTTAATTACTTCTTTTTATGTCTTTAAGTCAAACCAGACTGCTGGTATTTTTTTGGTGCTTGTTTTTTCTTTTAATTGGAGCTCTAAACAAGTCTTTTCACAAGAAATAAACGGTTTTTTAAGGAACTATAATGCAGTATTAACCTCGCCTCCTAACGAATATCTGGTTGGAAGAAACAGACTTGGAGTAGATATTTCGTTCAATACCAGTTACGGGAGTGTATTTATATCTAATGAAATTCTGAATACGTATACACAATCAGCGAATAATTACGCCTACGATTTTTCTGAAGGTTATGTAGATATGTTTTTCACAAACAGCGACATTAGAATAGGCAAACAGGTAATTAGCCAAGGCAGAACGAGCGGAACTTTTATTACGGATATTATCTCACCTATAGATGTAAGTGAGTTTTTAACGCTTTCAGTAGAAGATCTTAAGGGTGGAATTCCGGCTGTAAAGTATACCCGATATTATGGCAATAACTTTTTAGAACTGGTTGCCACCCCTGTTTTTCAATCTAATACGTTGGCCAAACCCGGTTCCAGATGGTTTCCGTTTACAGAGCTCGAAAAAAGTACCAATGTCACATATGCAGATTCTTTAGCGGAGAACTCATTTAGTTCTTTTCAGGGAATGATAAAATGGGGAATCCGGAGCAGTTTAAAATGGGATTTAGATCTGACTGCAATGTGGTGGATGGATGGTAATCCTTCTTATGAAAAAGATTTAGTATTAACAGGTCCGCCACTTTCACCAGAGCCAGCATTAGAACTCGAAAAAACGTACTTAAAATCTCCAATTCTAGCTTACTCCGGAAATTACATAATCAATGATAACCTGATCTTTAAATCTGAATCAGCTTTCCATTTTAAGAAGTATTTTGACTACCTACCCGAATTAGTTACTAACTCAGACCTCAATAGCTTAACCCCTACTCAATCTCAGCAATTGGTTTTAATTTTTAACGAGAATGAAGATGGTTTTTTGACTGAGAAGCCCTGGCTAATACATATGATTGGTTTAACAACTTCAGCATCTGGAATTGATATAGAAACACAATTTTTCTACGAATATATATTCAAATACGATGATCTAATCTTGCAAAATAATCATTTTTACTATTCTACTTTAAGATTTAGTAAAACCTTAATGCGAAATAACCTTTTGATCTCGAACTTTATGCGCTATAATTATAAAGGAAATGACTATTGGGTAAATCCGCAGGCTGAATACGATATAAAGGATGGATTGAAAGGAGGAATAGGTTTTCACTTTTTCGGAGGTAAAAATAGTGAACGCTTCTATGGACATTTTAACTTCAAAAATTATGCAGCCAGTTCATTTATGTATGCTAAACTGACTGCATTTTTCTGATTATCTAATTCATAGTTTCAGAACTAAATTGTGCAAATAGAGCTGGAATTACGATCATATTTAGTAATGTAGAACTAATTAAACCACCTAAAATTACTTGCGCCATCGGAGATTGAATCTCATTCCCAGGCTCACCTACAGCAATTGCGAGAGGTATTAAAGCCAATCCTGCTGTTAGAGCTGTCATTAATATGGGATTTAATCGTTCTAACGAACCTTGCCTAATAGCTTCTAAAAACTCTTTCCCTTCTGATAACAATTGCTGGTAATGAGATACCATTAGTATTCCGTTTCTTGTAGCAATACCAAACAGTGTAATGAATCCAACCAAGGAAGCAATTGAAACAATACCGCTGGTAAACATAACTGTAAAAATACCTCCAATTAAAGCAAAAGGCAGATTAACCATTACCAATAATGCTGTTTTTAATGATCCGAATTCCAGATATAGAAGCAGGTAAATTCCCAGTATGGAAATTATACTCAGTAAGGATATTGTGCGTGTAGCCTGAGCTGCACTTTCAAACTGTCCTCCGTATTCTACAAAATACCCTTGAGGAAAAGATACATTTGTTTCCACATTAGCTCTTATTTCATCCACAGTACTTCTTAAATCACGACCTGAAACATTAGCAGATACTACGATCTTTCGTTGCACATTTTCTCTGCTGATCGTATTGGGGCCACTTTTGGACTCAATGCTTGCCAACTCGGATAAAGGAATAATAACTCCGCTCTCGAGGTTAAAGCGTGCTTGCCTAATTTTATCCATACTTCCCCTATGATTTTCATCGAAGCGAACGGTGAGATCAAACATCTTATCCTCTTCCAAAATTTGGGAAACCACTTCTCCGGCAAAAGCAACATCAACCATCTCAGATAGATCCTCAATTGTAATTCCGTATCTGGCGAGTGCTCTACGATCAGGCTTGATTTGTATTTGTGGAACATTTTGTTGTTGCTCAACTGACAGATCTACAACGCCAGTTATATTTTCCATTTGTGCACGAACTTCTTCTGCCTTTGAACGAAGCTCATACAGATCCGATCCAAAGATCTTTACGGCAATATTTGCTCGTGTTCCGGAAAGCATATGATCAATTCTATGTCCGATGGGCTGCCCAATAGTGATATTGGTTCCAGGTACAATCGAAAGATCTGCCCTTATTTCGTTAAGCATTTCTTCTTTTGTGTAACCTTCAGGAACTTCAAACTTAGCGTCAATTTCTGAAGCATTCACTCCTTGAGCATGTTCATCAAGTTCAGCACGACCTGTTCGTCTTGAGGTGGAAATTATACCGGGATGAGCCAGTAAAATTTTTTCAATCCGTGTTCCCATCTCATTTGATTCATCCAATGAAGTACCCGGAATAGTCACTGTACTAATAACCAATGTACCTTCATTGAATTCAGGAAGAAAAGATCGTCCTAAAAACGGTACTAAAATCATAGCTACTATGAACAGACCAAGTGTACCAAGCAAAATGCTTTTTTTGAATTGAAGGGTAAAATCAAGTACGTTTTCATAGCCTGATTTTAATTTTTTGGTAAACCAACTTTCTTCGAGTTTACCTTTTACACCTTCTCCTCGAAGTAGGTAATAACACATTGCAGGGGTTACAGTCATTGCAATAATTAATGATGCTCCGATTGATACTATATAGGCAAGTCCCAATGGTTTAAGCATCCTGCCTTCTACCCCACTTAAAAAGAATAAGGGTAGAAATACGATCATAATAATTAATGTGGCATTTATTATTGAAGAACGAATTTCTTTGGATGCTTCGAAGATCACATCGATAGAAGCTTTTTGTTTAGTAGCAGGTAATTTTGAATTTTCTCTTAGACGCTTGAAAACATTTTCCACATCAATGATGGCATCATCTACGATCACTCCAATCGCAATTGCCATACCTCCAAGTGTCATTGTATTTATAGTGATATCAAAAAACTTCAGTACAAATATTGATGCTACGAGAGCAAGTGGAATTGCAGTTAATGAAATTAGAGTTGTTCTGAAATTTGCTAAAAACAAAAACAGAATAATAATTACTAGAATTGCTCCGTCTCGAAGTGCTTCAATAACATTTTCAATAGCAAGATCAATAAAATCAGCTTGCCTGAATAAATGTGTATTTATGGAGAATCCACTTGGTAAACTTGCCTCAATTTCAGACAACGTTTCATCAATTTTGTCGGTAAGTTCAAGTGTATTGGCTCCCGGCTGTTTTTGAATTGAAATAATAACTGCAGGTTCAGCATCCACGGACGCTTCACCGATTTTTTCAGCTGCTGCAATTTCTACAGTAGCAACATCTCCTATTAAAATAGGTTGATTGCCTCTCTCTGTTACCACAGATTGTTCTATATCTTCAATAGAATAAGCCCTGCCTATCCCTCGAATGGTATATTCATTGCTATATTCTCTTACAAACCCTCCGGAGAAATTTTTATTCGAGGCTTTTACCGCAAAGAGTACCTGATCAAGTGTAACACTAAATTGTTGAAGCTTTTCAGGATCAACTCGCACCTGATATTGTTTCTTACCACCTCCAATTGGTATAACCTGTGCTACTCCTGGAATTGCCAGTAAGCGCCTTCTTATTTCCCAGTCAGCGGCTGTTCTAACTTCAAGCTCGGAATGGTTCTCACTGTTTACACTCACCAACATAATCTCTCCCATAATGGATGAAATTGGTGCCATAATAGGTGCAGGAACATCTTCAGGCAGTGAACTTGCTACCATTTGAAGTTTTTCATTTACGATTTGTCGTGCCTGAAAAATGTCTGTACCCCATTCAAATTCAACCCAAACAATTGAAATTCCTTTGGCGGTAGAAGAACGAACTCTTCGAACTCCGGTTGCTCCGTTTACTGCTGTTTCAACTGGTAAAGTAACCAGTCTTTCAACCTCCTCAGGTGCCATCCCATGGGCTTCTGTCATTACTGTTACAGTTGGTGCAGTAAGATCCGGGAAAATATCTACAGGCATGTCCCGTACAACAAATATACCTGCTATTAAAAGTGCTAACGAGGAAACCAACACGATAAGACGTTGTCTTAGCGCTCCTCTGATAATTGCATCTAACATAATTTATTCCTTTTCCTTTAGTGAGCGTGTCCGTGAGACGGAGCTTCTGATGATAATGATGCAAGCTTAACCTGATAGGGATTTACCGTTACAATATGTTCACCTTCGTTAAGTCCTGATTTGACCTCGATCATATTCCCATCTTTAATTCCGGTTACTACCCTTCGTTTTTCAAAAGATTCACCAGCTACATGAACAAACACAAAAAAGCTACCTTCTTCCTCGATAAGTGAGCTTACAGGAATACCAATTGTATTTAAACTCTCTTTTGTGCTTACATGAACATCAGCGAATAACCCTGTTTGAAAAGAACCATCAGGATTTGTTATTTCGTAAATCATTGAAATGGTTCTTGTCTTAGGATCTATACTGCTACTTTTACTGATGAATCTTCCACTAAGCTCATCGGTCTTAAAAATTTGTTCATCTCCTTGTATAGAAAACGAAGCAGAACCAACCGTCGCTACTGATTTTCGTTCAGAAGCAGGTAAATTAACTTTAAGCCAGACTTTAGACATATCAGCCATCAAGAATAAAGGATCTCCGGCATTAACTTGTTTGCCCGGAGTTATATAACTTTCCAAAAAAGTACCTGAAATAGGTGATTTCAGTTCAAATCTATACGATTGTTCTGATTCACCATAAGTTTCAATAGAAGAAGTATCCACTTGAACAATTTCGTTTATGGTTTGAAATTGAATGAGCACCCTTCGGTATTCGATACGAGCTTTTTCAAGTTCAACTTCAGGTATAGCTTCTCTCTCAAACAACCGTTTTTGTCTGTCCAGATTTTTCTTTGCAAGCTCTAACTCTGCCTGAGCATTTATAAATTGTTGAGCATAATTTTCACCATCCGCAGATTGGATGGCAGGATTTAAAATCAAAATCGACTCCCCTTTTGATAACTGAGTACCAATTGTAGGAAGATTGCTATTATAGGCAGGAAGGATGATTCCTGAAAAAGGAGCTGTGATCAAAGCTTGTCCATTATTTCTGGCTTCAATTTCCCCATGCGCAGTTACATTTCTGGTTAATGATTGTCTCCCCACCTTTTTTGTACCAAAAGGGATCTTCCATTGTTGTTCTTTTAAGAAAGAAATTAGGTTTGGATCTTCTTCTTCCATGGTAGCAGGCACATCTTCTGCTGTTGCATACACTGGAATTCCGTTCACTTGTAAAGTATCGTTCACCATTCCTTGAATGATTATGGTCAGGTCATATCGTCCGGCACGGTCGAAAACTACATCCGGTCCATATATTCCTGGAATTCGAACTTCCGTTTCGGTTAAAGAGCCTTCAACACCTCTTTCAGAAGAGAATACAAATTGTACTTCCGATTCAGATATTGCTTTGAAATCTGATAGTCGGGTCAAGTGAACTGCAAAAGTTGCTTCCTGACCTACAACTAGTTCAGGATATTCCATAAACAACTCGGTTTTATCCGTCCATTGAGTTATCACTCCGGCTCCTTCAAGTACTTCGCTTTCTGTACCAGAATCGATCTGATTGTTTGAACCTTCGTCGGTAGCTTGTGTGGTCACTGGTTCATGTGTATGATCCCCTTCTTCTCCATGAGAATGACCTTCATCTTCGGCACTGCAGGCTGAAAAAATCAGTACCGAAGCTATAAAAATAATGTTCAATAAATACTTCATAGCTATTTGATTTAATATAATTTGTGAAAATAGTTTTAATTATGACTGTGATCTTCATCACCATGAGAATGTGTATTTTCGTCCTTAACATTCGTTGAATCTGAATCATGTGTATGACCAGAATCTTCTCCATGACTGTGATTACTGTCATCATCGTGACTATGAGTTGAATCAGGAGCACTGCTTCCTATTCGAACAGGAGCACTGTCTGAGGGAAGTTTTGCAGGCTCCTCATGAGTATGATCCCCGTCTTCTCCATGGGAATGTTCTGCTTCGCTCTTATTTCCTGAGCAAGCGGTTAGTAATAATAATGTTGAGATTGTGAAAATTGATATAAATTGTTTCATTGGTATGTTGTTTAATTATTAGAAAAAAGTTTACCACCAGAAACAACATCAAGCTCAAATAAAGCTTGGTTATATTCTTTGATGGTTTGATAGTAAAGTGTTTGCCCGGTTAGATATGCTTCAGTTGCATCCAAAAGCTCTAATAAAGAATATTGAGACTCTTGATAAGCGATCTGTGCAGTTTCAAGAATAGATTTATTGCTTGAGAAATCTTGGATAGTTTCCCATTGATCACCCAAAAAAGCTACTTCTTCGTAAGCATTATAAACTTCATTTTTTAAAGACCGCTTTGCTAAAGCTAAAGTAGATGTCTGCATTCTGTACTCAGATCTTGCAGTTTGTATTTTACCTTTATTTTGATTGAAGATGGGTAATTTGATTGAACCACCAATTACAAAACCTTCTGAACCATTAGATTGATTTTTGTAACCCAAATTTAAATTCAGGTCAGGAAAACGTTCCTTTTTTTCAACCCTGTACTGTAATTCTGATGCCTCAATAAGTGATTTCAGTTGCTGAAGATCACTTCTGTTTTGTAAAGCGTATTCAACAAAAGAATCTTTTGTTTCTGAAATGGTCTTTATTCCAAACTCCTCTACGAATTCTATTGAGGAGCTTTCATCCAAATCAGGAAAAATCAAGAGCATTAGTTTATTCCTGCTTAGATTAAGATCGGACCGAATTTTATCATACAACTTTTGGTACTTACTGTATTCGATATTAAATCTTTGTATTTGCATTCCGGAAAAAGCACCTTCTTCTTTTCGTGCAATAGCAGACTTTCGAGCTTCATTTACAACGGTAAGAGCATTTTCAACCACTCTTAGGCGTTCTGAAAGAAACCAATAATAGACGTAAAGTGACTTTAACTCACCAATTAGCTGTTCTTCTTTGAATTGAAATTCTGATTCAGCTGCACTGTTTAATGCAGATGAACTTTTGTTTCTAAGAAAAGGCTGTCCTAAGATTTCTAATGGTTGAGAAATTTGAATTGTTGTTTCGTCATAATTAGGTGAACCTGCATTCAAGTTTTCGTGAAATATACTGAGCTCAGGATTTGGAAAAGCTTTATAACTTATAGCTTCACCAATTTTACGGTCTTGTTCTAGTCTCACTAAAGCACGCTCCAAGCTATTCTCTTTATAGCTTTCCACTGCTTCACTCAAAGTAATAGAGACATTTTGAGCTTGGATCAAAGAAGGCATTACAATAATTATTGCCGCCAGAACTCTGATCCAGTTATTGGATAGATTCATATGTAGTAATGTTTGATTAAAAAATGTAACTGTGGGATGCAGGCAAGAAAGCCTGAAAAAAGCTTACGCTAAGGGAGGAGCTCTGAGAAAAAAAGAATCCGGAATTAAACTGAAGTGTTGAATATCCGGGGGTGGAAGATTTAGATATAGTAATTTTCTTCCTTCAATGAAAAAATCACTTTGTGGTAAAATCGTTAATGAATTCTGAAACACATCATTTTGGACTGAAATCACTCTGGATTGAGCGATGACTCCAAACAAATCAATAGTAGCAACTTCATGATCTTCATTTTCAGAATCAGAAGTATGATCGTTACCAGCTTTATCTGAATGGCTATGTGCATGTACAACTAAATGAACATCACCATGATCAAAAATATGATCGATAAAAGAATGGATGTGAACACCGTTTCCAAAAAATGCACAAAGTAACCCAGCCGCAATTAAAAATTGAGAAAGAGTTTTCCGAGTTTTATTTATTAGAAATTTATTCACTCTAATAAAATAGAGTCTCAAATTTTGGAAACCAAATCACAGTTGATAAGAAATGAAAAAACTACAAAAGGTTATATCATCATTTCAAAAATTATGCAGCCAGTTCATTTATGTTTGCTAAACTGACTGCATTTTTCTAAAGTGATATCATTCGAGTTTAGAATTAATATCTCTTACTGTTACAGGTCCTAACTCAAAACTTGCTTCTTTTGCATAGTTGAGAAGCTTGTTGGCTTTTTCATTTTCACCGGCTTCTTTCAAAATTATCCCGGCATGATAAGCAGGTACAGGCTCATAGGTTTTACCGAGAACTTTATCTTCTAAGATAGATATGGCTTCTTCTATCTCCCCTTTATGAAACATAACCCAAGCTTGAAGATCATAGGTTATTGGGCTTGGTCTGTTTTCTAATTCCTTTTGGATCAAAGCTTCAGCTACTTCAAAATTTCCGAACTCTGTAGCTGCTAGTTGGATCAATTCTGCATCATACATTCCGTAATACTTCGGATCGGAAGCTTCTTCATAGAATTCTCTCAAATATTCTTCCTTTTTTTCTTCGTTTCCTTCATACTCTGCTATCTCGGCATACATCAAATAACTATCAGGGGACTCTAAATTTGAAGAAACAAAATCTAATATCTCTTTTGCCAGTTCTGTGTTTCCATCATGAGCGTATGCTATGTAGGCAATCCCTTTTAATGAATGAAGGTAAGAAGCGCCTGAGTTTTTTTGGTTCAACGCCCCGATAAACATCTTATAAGACTTTGGAACATTTCCTTCGTGGCCTAATCTATCGCCCAAATTACTTTGTGCCCAGGCAGAAAGACTGGAGCTATAATCTATTCTTTCCGCTCCTTTTTCTAATGCTGAAATAGATTTCGATGCATTACCTGAATAATCTTCAAACTGAGATCTTCTTATCAAGTAATTAAAAGAAGCTGTATTAGTAATCTCATTTTCAAGAATATATTTTGCGTGTTCAAATTCTCCTGTTTCCATGCTAGCATCATAAATAATCATATAACTGAGTAATTTATCTTCTCCAACCAAAAGTGCTTTTTCAGCGTAATCAATAGCACTTCTGAAATCATGTTTGGTAATAGATAACTGAGCTAAGGCCTGAAGAACTCCTGCGTTTTGTTCTTTATAGTAATTATTTGACTCTTTAAGAAGCTCGTCTGCTTTTGCCAAAAAGCTTACATCTTTTGTGATTCCAAACTTGGCTTGATAAGCAGATGCCAACTTTAACTTATAAATTGGAGTGTTATTCTCTTTTAGTTTACTACTCCAAAATGTAATGTCATCTTCTACTTGTTTGATCCCACTTTTTTCATTTAATAAATCTTTGCTTAGAAATGGAATAACTTCTTCATTATTTACAATCGGTTTCTGATTCTTAGTACAACTAACTGTTGTACACACTAATAGAATCCCGAATAAAATTCGCTTTAACATAATCAACGCTTTTAAGTTTTAGATAAAAAAAGAACCCCTGAATCGGGGTCCTTAATATGATTTTGTTCTGTTTAGAACGGTGCAGCCAAATACGGAAACGTACTCAAAAATTGCTTGTCGTTGGAATCAACATTGTCATCAGATAGTCCTGGAAATTCAGTTCCATCTTCACCACCGAAAATCAGTAGTAATTCAACACTGATTACATCATCAGTAAGATTTCTTCCGGTAAGCACATTCGTTCCGTCAAAGAAAGTCGTTGTTCCGGTAAGGCTAACATTCAGTACATCCGTTGCTAAAAGATCAATAAATGCATCTCTATTTTGACCTAAAGCATTTGCATCAGATTCGTTAGCATAAGCAGGACTTAAACCTGAAAGATTGGTTTCCATCTCAGTCCTAAAAGCAGCACTTTGATTTGATGGTAGTGTAGTATTAAAGCTATTCTTACTTGATGAAGAGATAAATACTGTGTTCACTGCCGGTCGTCCCATTTGATCAGCTGTTGTGAAACGAGCGTTCTCATCAATTGGAGTTGAAGCTCCGTCATCGTTATTGTTGTCGCTACAGCCGGTAACAACCAAGCCTGCAACTAATAAAAGGGTAAATAATTTTGAAAGTTTCATTTCGATAATATTTTTAAAATTCTTGATATAATTAGTTCGTCTTAGTTAATACGGTTTTTGGCTTGAACCCAAGTATTGATTGTTTCAGCACTTCCTAATGTTGATTTAGGTACTTCCACTACTACACTCATTACATTGGTTCCGGCAAAAGTATCTGCACCGGGATCATTAAAGCTGGAAGCATTTCCT
>TARA_R110001632_G_scaffold41938_4_pt1 | contig 18254 bp, 29 predicted proteins | sample TARA_R110001632 | Tara Oceans TARA_R110001632 (sample SAMEA4398266) | marine metagenome | biome: Polar Biome; feature: [SRF] surface water layer (ENVO:00010504); material: water (ENVO:00002006), including particulate matter (ENVO:01000060) such as... | depth 5 m
TATTAATCCATATCATATGGGATACTCTGTACATAGCTACGAAGCTATGGCTAAATGGGATACTAAATAATCTATACTCTCCTTATAGGAGTGGGTCGGTAATATACTATACTTACTCCTATAAGATCTCTTAATGTAACGAAAGGATACACAATGTCTAGAAGAAACAGAATGGATACTGAAACCAAACTAATGTGGCAAGGTATCTCAATAGGATTGCTGTTAGTAATAGGATGGTTTACTATATGCTTCATTACGTTTCCACTAATGGCTTCAGTTAATACTAAGTTAGCTGCTACTACTATTAATGAAACAACATACGAAATAGATAACAAATTATATAACTGTGAAAGGGTAAATGATGAGTGATAAACACGTAGTAAATCCAAGTGCTTACGATATATGGGAGAATGTCTGTGTAGGTAATCCAGAAGATGAAGACAGCTGGATAGAACATGGAGAATTTAAAGATCTCTTCAAAGAATGGCCAATAAATCAATGACAGGCTTCATAGCAATCATAGTACTAATATTTATCTTTGCGGGTATTAATGCTCGCGAAGGTAGAATAAATAAAGGTGTAGAAAAAAGGCAGTGGTTTGACTACATAGACCTTAAGTATATCTTTAGAAAGAGAAACTAATAGCACTCTTAGCTTTTAAAGCTCTCTTACATAAAAATTACCCAAGAGTAATTTTCTAAATACATTACAATAACGTGATGTACATTCAAATTAACATGACAAACGAAGGATTATAATAATGGAAAAGCCAAGAAATCACCTAATCTCAAATGTAACATTAAACTGGGCACGATTAGATAAACCTCAAAACCCATTCGGTACTGAGCAATATGAAGTACAAATAGAAACAAAAGATCCAGCTAAAGCAGCAGAGCTTACAGCAAATCACATGAATGTTAAAGAGAAAGAAGCAGGTGTATTTACTGTATCTCTTAAACGTAAAGCAAAACGTGCTGATGGTTCAGATAACGGTAAAGTAGAAGTTGTAGGTACTAAAGCATCAGAAGTTATTGATGTACGTACAATCGGTAATGGTTCTCAAGGTAACGTCATTGTATGGCAGTATCCTTACGATGCAGCAGGTCGTCAAGGTATAGCAACATCTTTAACTAAAATTCAGATCACTGATTTGAAAGTATATGCTAATGACTCTATCGACTTCGATATGATTGATGACTCAGGATTTGCAGAAGTAGCTAGTAAAGTTAAAGAGACTGTAGCTGCAGATGCATCTGATGCAACACCAGAATCACTAGGATTCTAAATTAAGTTGTCGCAGCGGATACAATTTTGTTCCTTTCAGTATCGTTAAAACTTGCTGCGCGCCCTGATGGTATACATTTGTTGGATTTTGTATATCGTCAGGGCTTTTATTTTTTATAGGAGCAAAGTGTTACGGCAGCACGACGGATTCCAAATCCGTAAGACTGGGTTCAATTCCTAGTGCTCCTGCCACCAACAATGAAGGAGTAATCATGCCAGTTCTATGGGCTAAAAACGAGAGGAAAGACACAATGTCTATTTGTGGAGAAATAGAAAATACAAGAGTAGAAATACTTGTACATCTTGATAAGCTACGGCACTGCTTAAAAACGCGTGAGCATAACTGTATAAAATATGATAGAAGAATATACAGTATTTGTGGTGCGTTAAGAAAACTATACAAACGTCAAACTATGCTAGAAGAAATAGCAGATTTAAAACCACTACCGATGTCTGTTATGACATTTGTAGATTCATTAGAAGAAAGAGGTACATAATGACCAAAATATTAGTGGAAGTAATACTAATAGGTGTTGCAGTAGGCATTGCCTTAATTCTATTAGACTACTATGTATTTAAAGGAGTAATATACTAATGAGTAAAACTATACCGTTATCCGATGAACATAATGAGCACGATGACACTGCTGATAGTTTCGAACGAGCAATAAAGCAAAAACTTAAAAACGAAGGTATATCAGAAAGCTGGATGGATGATCACTTAATAATGGACTTTCCAAGTGAGTAATCCATATGAGTCAAGCTCAGAATACTGGGAAAACTTCCATGTGCATGAGCATATTCATCGTACATATTGTGTACCTGCAGCAACCAAAGAGCAAGCTTTAGAAATGTACAATACAGCTTCACAATACGTAGAGTTAATTAAAGATCACACAGAGATAGAAGTGGAAGATAATTAATGGTCAACTACACAAATAATATACGTAATATGTTTAAACGTCAGTTAATACAGAAAGGTTTCCGTAATGATAAAACAATAGAATTACGAGGAATATCATTTGTAGCAGACTCTCCATGTATATTCGGTACACCAAATCAAGAATATATTGATGCAGAAATCAAATGGTATGAATCAAAAGACAGAAGTGTATATAGTCTATTTGATATTTATGGTAAGAAAGTACAAATCTGGCAAGATGTTGCAGATGAATACGGTGAAGTCAACTCAAACTACGGTTGGTGTATCTATTCTAGCGAACGTGGTAATCAATATCGTCATGTTCTAACTAGCTTACTCTTTAAACCTCATACAAGGCAAGCAGTGTTAATCTATCAACATCCTGATATGCATATGATTGCTGGTAAAGACTTCACTTGTACTAACGCGCAGCAGTTCTTTATCGATGATGATAGACTAGACTGTGTAGTGCAAATGCGTTCACAAGATGCAGTCTATGGTTACAATAATGACATAGCATGGTTCAAGCATGTAAGAGATGCATTGCTTAACGACTTAAACATAGCAAGAGGATCTCACGGAGCACCACCATTAACGTCAGGACCTATAACAATGCAGATAGGTTCACTGCACGTATACCCAAGACATCAACACTTAGTAAAGGAATACAAATGAGCGCAGCAATATCATATGCAGTAGCACTATTAATAATAGTTGGAATGGTTGACTTTTATATAAGGACAAAATAATGGGTAAATACAAAGATATAAATACTAGACAAAATGAAAGGGAACGTGGTATCAAAATGACAGGACAACTTACAGTAAGCTATGATAAAAATAGTGAAACTGTAGTAATAGCTCTTGACGATCGTGGTCTAGCTCTTCACATGGATGAAGCAGCATCAGTTTTCGTAGACTTAGGCCACATACTTCAAGATGTACACTTTAAAACTAAACTTGAACGTAAAAAGGAAAATATAAATGACTGATAGTACATACTGGATTACTACAAAGAATCGTGACGTACATAGCTCGTATAGGTTCTCAACAACAGATAAAAACCATCCGTTAATCCAAGAGATGAAAGCTGTTGCTAAGAAAGAAAATAAATCTAGACGTAAATATGCTGAATGTAACAATAGAGAAGCAGATATCATAAGGCTAAGGTTAATGCCTCGTGGTCCTCGTGCAGAGTCTTCAGAATTAGTATATGGTAGAAATCGTCGTAGATCTTACGATAGTTATTTACCAATGGAATTTGCTACACACTTCGACGTATATGTCAATGACCCAATGCAACACAACACTTATAGATCTTATAGCAGAGGCTTTAATGATGGCTCACAGAATGCTAAGAAAGAAATAAGGGAGTTAATAAATCATGTCGCATAACACATTTGAACTATTTAAAAAGCAAGGACTATTTGCTACACCTGAATCAATGGAAGATCTTATGCGTCATCCATTAGTAAAAGCTAACCACGATATGGGAACTGTAACATGCACGATGATGATGTACAACTTGATGGTAACACAAATAAACGAAGTGATAACATTATTGAATTCAAGTCGAGAAGAACTAACGAAGATGAAGAATCTTCTGACAGAAAGGAATGGCAGTTTACACTAGAAGTATATAAGTACGTAGACAAAGATGGCTATGAATTCAATGTTCAACAAGAAGAAGTTAATCCATTAGATGACCTTAGTGTAGCAGATATCTTAGCTCGTGCAGCATTCCAAATTGCACCTGAAGAGTTTTCAGAAGCTCAAGAAGTTGCATTCGAGCCTGATTTCGAAGTAGGTAACGATGGTTGGGTTGATGATGAGGAGTTAATGGATGACTAGAAAAGATTACCTTAAAATAGCTACATGGATACGAAAATATGAAGTAGTAAAGTTAACAGACAGAAAATGGTCTGATCATAAAGCTATTTATGCTTTAATCGATATACTACAAGACGATAATCCTGCCTTCGATGAAGATAGGTTTATGAAATACATTAACACGGAGATAGATAAAGAGTATCTCTCAGCAAACTAAAAAAATCCCCTAGGTACCGTAATGGTATCTAGGGGATTATTTTTTAGGGAACCGACAAAAAAAAGAAACAGGTTTCGATTAATGCTTCGGTACAAACTCTCTGAGTTTTCTATCAAGCTCTTCATCAGACATCTCATCAACCGACAATTCAGTTGTAGTCTGATCTATGCGAGCTAACTTCGGTGACTCAAACTCTGCAAGACTTTTAGCAATATCAGTAGCTGTATCGAAATCTTCTGATAGTAAAGCCTTATGCATTAAGACTTTAAGTACATCAATAGAACTCATATCAGCTTCAGCTAACACATCGGTTTTAAATAACTTCCAGTCTCGCATAGACATCTTTAATTCTTCGCGAGCTGCAGCATTAGCTTTACGCGAAATAACTGAGTTCTTCTGAGCGCTTTGAGCCTTCTCTTTATTAAAGAATGGCTTAAGATTCTTTAAACTATTTGGGTGTGTAGACATTCTATGCTCTCCTTATAGGAAACCCTATTGATTAAATTACCCAAGAGTAATTTATTCTATACGATTTTTAATTAACTAGTATTCTCTATAAGGAGAGTATAACAACAAAGAAAGGTTAAACAATGGCTAAATGGGCTGAACAAGAATGGAAAGAAGAAGAAAAACCTAAGGTTGTCAAGCTAAGTAAAGAAATGGATGAGCTATGGAACGGTATTGCAGGAGGCAAGATAGCAGTATCAGCTTCAAATGTATTACGTGAAGCAGCAGAACTAAAAGATATGAAGTCTAAAGATTATCAAGGTGGTAAGTGGACTGAAGACGACTACTTCCCATTCGGTGATAAAAGTTACATACATATGATACACACAAAATATCTACGTATGCGTAACATAGCTGAAGGCGATCAAGAAACACACTTCGAGGCTCTTGATGATACGCTAATAGATATGGCAGTATACTGTTGTATGTATGCAGCAAAGATCAGAAGAGATGAAGCGGCTAACCACGATGAAGAATTAGCTGAGTTTTTAGTCGATCAAGAAGAATTTAAGAAAATGAGGGGATACACACAAGACTAAATGTGGAGTAACTATATGAGTCTAACAAAGAAAGAAGACGATGATATGGGACCTGGTCCTCAACCTGTAGATGACCCGTCAGATGACTGGTCTAAGAATGTAGATAAAATACCTAAACAATAACAAGGAGAAAAGATATGATAGCAATATTTCAAATAGTATTTATGCTGTTCCTGTTTGAGGCTGCGGCGTACGTGCCTGAAGCACCTGAAGCACCAGCTGAAGCGTCAGAATAGAAAGGATAAAAAATGACAACATGGCCTAAAGATATAATAGATATGCATATGAAGTTCGGAGTAACCAAATGGGTAGAACAAGCTTCATATGCTAAACAAAGTGAACTACTAAAGCTGCGCATGCGTATGCTATTAGAAGAATTTCAAGAAACAATGGATGCGTATCTACAAGAAGACAAGCAAGAACTTGTCGATGGTCTTATAGATCTATGCGTTATTGCTATTGGTACCATGCATATTGTAGGAGTAAATCCACAAAAAGCATGGGATGAAGTGCTTCATGCTAATAAATCTAAAGAGCCTGGTATTAAAGAAGGTAGGCCTAATAAACTAGGTCTGCCTGATTTAATTAAGCCATACGATTGGGAAGAACCACTACACGTAGATAACTTTGGTAAGCTAAGACATATATTTAAGGAGGATTTAGAATGAAGTATGCAGTAATGATTGAGCCATTTGAAGATGGTCTTGAATATGTAAGCCAAGCATGGTCTGATAAAGGAATGTGGGTAACAAATGGTAAACCTAAAGTATATAAATCAAAGTGCATGGCTCAACAAGAAGCTGATCAATGGAATACAGGTGTAGTAGTAGAATATAGAGGATAACACAATGAAAATAGTTATGTTAACAGCGTTAGCAGAGACATTACGCCGACGTAGAAATATGAATCAAACAATATCAGCGTTAAGTAAACTGAATGATAGAGATCTACAAGATATAGGTCTTCATAGAAGTCAAATAGACTCTGTTGCAAGAGGTTTAATTGATTTTCACAGAACAGTAAGAGATGTCACAGAAAGGACAACGGATGATACCAACACAGATTGAAGTTACAGCTGAGTTTATAAAATACAGAACTGAGAAACAAAAGTTATACAACAGACGTGGTAGAGATGAGAATAGATTTATTATGGATCTTGACTGCGAGTTGTATGAGTGGTACATGATAGACATGGGTGAATGGAAAGCTCATGATGATTGGCGTATAGATGCTGTGCTAGTCAACGCACACAGCGCATTACCAAGTGAAGATACGGAGGCAAATATCGATGTTAAGTTTATTAAGAAATGGTATAACCTCTCTAACACAAAGATGCTTAACTTTGTTAAACAGCATGATGTTATACACGGATACCTTTTCATGGAATGGGTTGAAGAACCAACAGGCCAGCTGCTTGAAGGAGATATCGTTAGTGTTAGACAAGTCAGATATCTACCCTACTCAGATCTTGCAAACCTTATACAAGTCTCAAGAGGTAAATGGGGAGGATTCTACGCTGATGTCAGAGGCACCTTATGATTTCATTATTGAAGAAGATCAAAAGACTTACACATGTTTAAAGTGTAAGAAGAAATTTAATCGTATGCATATAGACAAAGGAAGAATTTGTCCACGCTGCGCTAACAATAACAAAGATAAATAGAAAGGACATAGCATGAGACTATGTTATGACATAGAAACGGATGGACTAGATGCTACAAAGATACACTGCCTTGTTGCTAAGAACCTTGATACTGGTACCATATATAAGTTTGCAGACGAAAGTGTTAGGTGTGCGAACGTTATTGACGGAGTCAGACTCCTCGAAAACGCCACGCTACTTGTCGGGCACAACATCATCGGATTCGACAACGTCCAAGTAGATAAGCTATATGGTACAGAGCTAAACAAAATCAGATGCCATGATACATGGGTTATGTCTCAAGTTTTGCGATATAAACGTACGCATAAGCATGGTCTGCAAGGCTGGGGCGAGCACCTTGGTAACTCTAAAATAGAGTTCCACAATTGGGATGAGTACTCACATGAGATGTTAAGGTATTGTACACAAGACGTTGAATTAAATGTAGAAGTTTATAATACTTTACTTGAAGAGTACAATAAGATCAGTAATAAAAATCCATTGATAGCTAAAGGTATGAAGATAGAATTAGATACTGCTACGTTCAATGCTCGCTGCAAGACTAGTGGCTGGAACTTTGATAAGGCAACAGCAAATGTATCAATAGCACGTATGAAATTACGTATGAAACAGATTGAAGATGAGATCCAACCACAGTTAGGATCAAGAAAGATCTTTGTTGATAAAGAACCTAAGATTCCTAAGTTTAAGAAGAATGGAGAGTATACTACAACTACTGCTAGAATGCTATCAGAATACTACGGATACTTAGTAATACCTACTGATACAGATTTACTAGCAGCTGGTGAAACGTTTCAAAGATACTATGAAGAACCTGTTACGCTTGGATCTTTAGAGTTAGTCAAAGACTGGCTGCTTACTAAAGGCTGGGTTCCAGATGAATATCAGAAAAAGAAAGTAGGATTTCAATGGATAACTACAGGTCCTAAACTAACAACAACATCTTTAACTAAGATGGGTGAGATAGGGGTAATGATTGATGACTACTATACAATTAGAAACCGTTGTTCTGTACTTAGTGGTTGGGTTAACTGTCTACGTAATGATCGCATCCACGGTAATATGTGGACTATTGGTACGCCGACATTTCGTGCAAGGCATGAGGTTATTGTTAACCTTCCTGCGGTCACTGCTGCATGGGGTAAAGAACTAAGAGAAGTATTCCGTGCTGATGAAGGTCAAGTACTAGTAGGTGCTGACTCGTCAGGCAACCAACTGCGTGGCTTATGCCACTATGTAAACAACAAAGAGTTTACACATGAGGTATGCTTCGGTGATCAGCATCAACGTAACTCTGAGATACTAAACTGTGATAGACCTAAAGCTAAGACATTTCTGTACGCCTACTTGTTTGGTGCAGGCGATGCTAAGCTAGGTCAAAGTCTAACAGGCAAGCTGAATGCTACACGTGGTAGAAAAGCTCGTGAAGACTTTGCAAAGGGTATCAAAGGATTAGGTGAGCTGAAGAGTAAGCTCGCGCATGCTTGGCATAGTACTAAGAATCGCAACGGTGAAGGCTGGTTTCCTGCAATAGATGGTAGACCTGTCTTCTGCCCACAAGAACATCAGACCTTAAACTATCTGTTACAATCAATGGAAGGCATCAGCTGCAAGGCTGCGCTGTCTTATTCAATGGCTGAAATAGATAGACTTGGTTTGCGTGCAGAGCCTAGATTATTCTATCATGATGAGCTAGCTTATACTGCTCATCCAGATGATGCCGACCAAGTAGGTAGAATACTACAAGAGGCATTTAAAGAAGCACCCAAATGGTTTAATATAAACTGTATGGACGGTGGAGATTATGTGAAAGGAGAAACTTATGCAGACATCCATTGAACTAGACGTTATATCTACTGACTCGCTCGTACTAGTAGACGCAGACTCAATATACTTTCGAGCAGCTTGTATATCTAGTAAGAAGAATGATATACGTAAGAGTATAGATCGTACAATCTCAGAGATTGAGGCAACATGTATGATGGGTAAATTACGAGTAGCTGTTAAAGGTAAGGGTAATTTCAGAAAAGATATGTACCCTGAGTATAAGGCTAATCGTAAAGATTTAGATGAGCAGCTACGTAAATCTTTAGCTTACGGTATAGAACATATGATATCGTATCATGACGCGTTCCAAGCAGATGGTATGGAAGCAGATGACTTAGTAGCTATCTGGGCTTATGAAGCTAGAGAATTAGAAAAACCTTACTTTATAGTAGGTATAGATAAGGATCTACTTCAAATACCAGGTAATCATTACAACTTCAACAAGAAAATACATAGGTTTGTTGATGATGACGAGGCTGATCTGAACTTAAACTTACAATGTTTAATAGGTGACAGCACTGATAACATTCCAGGTATTAAAGGTGTCGGACCCGTGAAAGCTAAGAAGATACTTGAAAATGTACCAATGGATAAGCGTCAAGATAGAGTTGAGCAAGAGTGGAGGTACCACAATGCAGGACATCCTGATGTAAGTCGACGCCTATTAACTATGTTAAAATCATGGAAGGAATATGAAGAAATTAGACAACACATTCAAGATCAAGCCGCTATCAGCGAACAAAATGTTCGGAGCAAGGGGCAAGAGGACATTCAAGAGTCCTGAATATGTTACGTATCAGAACGAGATACGTGATGATCTAATGGGAACTGATTGGCCGTTTGATGTTGATCAGGTCTCATTCACTGTAAATGCTGGCTTATCTAATAGAGGAGCTGACATTGATAACGTAATAAAACCTATCTTAGATACGTATCAAGGTATCTTTGAGAAGTTTAATGATAACAAGGTATACTATGTCGAACTACATAAAGAAATCGTTAGCAAGGGAGAAGAGTTTCTCAGAATCAGAGTCACCCCCTATAACGGAGCTTGAAGAGTACGAAAGTACTAAGCAAAAGAAACAAAATAGGATACGTAATAAACTTGATGCGTCTAAACAAAGGCGTATGGGAAGATTACATAGAGAAGAAAGATGGAATTAAATGGCTTATGTACAAACTAGCTGTCCGCATTGTAACTCATCGGACGCTTATACTATATACGATGACGGAGCTTACTGCTTCTCATGCCAATACACAAGCAAACAGAAAGAAGAACATATGGAAATAGAAGAAGATAGTGAATCAGCATTCACATTTATTGAAGATATAGCTACGTACAAGAGCTACCCAATATCTTCACGTAAGATATCACAGTACGTAGTAGATTACTTTAACGTAAAGATGTCAGTTAACTCTGATGGTAAGCCTGCTTCGCACTTCTATCCTTATACTAAGGATGGTGAAGTAGTTGCTTACAAAGAAAGAATACTACCTAAAGATTTCCGTACACACGGAGACTTTAAGAAGACAGAACTATTCGGTCAAGCTCAAGCGGTTGGTACTAAAACTCTTGTGATAACCGAAGGTGAGCTAGATTGTATGGCTGTAGCCGAAGCATTCACATCTCACTATAAAGATAGAATATTTCCTGTAGTTTCGTTGCCATCTGCAACAGGTACTAGAGCTCTGCTTGATCAGAGAGAATGGGTTAACCAGTTTGAAACTGTTATACTAATGTTAGATAACGATGAGGCTGGTAAGAAATCACTCGAGCTATGCGCTAAGATCATAGGTGCAGGCAAGGTTAAGATCGCTGCCCTCAAGGGTAAAGATCCATGTGAAGTTCTACAATCTCAAGGCCCAAGTGCCATACTACGAGCCATCTGGGATGCACAGACATGGTCTCCTGCAGGCATAGTAGTAGGTGAGGATATATGGAGTGAGTTCAAAGCAAGACAAAGTACAGAATCAATACCATATCCTGATTGTCTTGATGGACTCAACGAGAAATTGAAAGGAATAAGACATGGCGAAATTACTTTGTTCACTTCAGGCACTGGCTCTGGTAAGTCTACTGTCATTAAGGAAATCGTTCTTGATCTACTTGATAAGACAGCAGATAAGGTCGGACTTATATCACTTGAAGAATCTGTCGGTGATACTGCAGAGAAATTCATATCAATGGAACTACGAAGATCTGTCATGGATACAACTACTCTCAACGACGAAGAGATTAGAAAAGGATTTGATAAGGTATTCGGAGATGAAAGGCTTGTGCTGCTCGACCATCAAGGATCTGTTGGCGACTCAAGTCTCATCGATAAAATAGAGTACATGGCTCTCATGGGATGTAAGTATCTTGTGCTCGATCATATAACTATCGCTGTATCAGAAGGTACAGAAGGATTATCAGGCAACGAAGCTATAGACAAGATGATGTCTGATCTACTTAAGGTAGTCAAGAAGCATAATGTATGGCTCGGCTTGATCTCTCACCTACGTAAAGCACAAGGTGGTACAAAGAGTTTCGAAGAAGGTAAGCTTGCTTCAATCGATGACATCAAAGGCTCAGGCTCTATCAAACAGATATCATTCGATATTATTAGCTTTGCTAGAAATCTAGTAGCAGACGATGTTGGTGAACGTAATACAATAACTTTCAGAGTATTAAAGTCTAGGTTTACAGGCTTAACAGGTAACGCTGGTTCAGCAACTTACGATATAAATACTACAAGGTTATCTAAAGTAGGAGACTTTAACTTTGAACCAGCATAGGTATGATAAGGCATACATGAAGGTGGCTCATATATTTAGTGAGCTATCTTTTGATACAAGAATAAAAGTAGGAAGTATCATAGTCCGTAGTGGGCAGGTGCTTTCTCAAGGATGGAACGGCATGCCAGCAGGCATGGACAACATGACAAGGAACTCATTCCAAGAAACTAAACTAGAAGTAATCCACTCAGAAGCTAACGCACTAATGAAGTTAGCAAAGACAGGTGGTGGCTCTGATGGAGCAACAATATATACTACGCACTCACCCTGTATGGAGTGCTCTAAACTTATACTACAAGCAGGAATTATTAGAGTAGTATACAACGAGATGTATGATAGCTACGCGCTACAATTTTTAAAAGAAAGAGGACTTGCCGTTGAAACCAATAGATCAGGTGACGGAGTACTTAATAGATAAGGTCAATAAGATAAATGTTAATAATCCTAAGGCTAATTCTGGAGGTGTACTCTTAAAGTTACACAAGACATATCAAGAAGATATGGATCTGTTTGTAAACATTGCATTGCAAACAATACAGATATTATTTACAAAAGATACTAGTGATAGTCCAGCAGGAACGTCACAGTTAACAAACACATCCTTTAAAATAGGACAGCACATTCACCGAGTACTTAAGCGAGACAAAGTACCGTGGTCTATGGAGCTAAGGCTAGGTGATTTGTTTGTTGAAGCTTTCTACAACTGTGGGTATGTAGACTTATACTACCCAAGAATAAGAGATAGTAGTCACATAATGTCTGCTACTCCTAAGTGGATTGAACTAGCCGACTTACATGAGGCAACCACAAGAATAAATCTAACTGCTACCATTACTACTATACCAAAATCAATTCATAGTATGGTACAAAGAGATAGGCATTTAGTTATAAAGAATAAACTTAAAGATGAAAAACTAGACTTAAAACAACCTTACATAACTGCAATGAACAAGCTGCAGCAGTCTGGTTGGCGTATTAATAGAAGAGTTTATGAGGCACTAGTAAATAACAAGTCAACGTTCTTAAGAGAAGAACCATATAAAGATAACGATGCAAAGGAAATGAAGCGCCGTAGTAAAACTATGGAATGGAAATTCATTATGTCTAAAGCTAAGCTATTAGAAAATGAAGATGTGTTTTATCAATACGTAGATGCTGACTACAGAGGTAGAGTATACTACATAGAACCTTTCTTAAACTTCCAAGGCTCTGACTTATCCAGAGGTATGTTAAAGTTTGCACGTGGTAAACCTATGACAGACGATGGTTTGTTTTGGTTAGCAGTACACACTGCTGTTAGTTATAATGAGAGCTACAAGATAGACGATATGCCTGAGTGGGTTGAGCAAGACTATAAAGCTTACCTTAAGTCAGAAGAATTAGATGATATCTCAGTAGATAAGATGACACTTGAGGACCGCGTCAACTGGGTAAACAATAACATGGATTGGATAGTAGACTTAGGACGCACTGCTTCTTTTGTACCATGTGAAAAGACGGTATCATTTCTTGCTTGCTGCATTGAATGGTATGACTATCATGAGGCTAAGAAGGATCATAGATTACATATGACTCACTTACCTATACCAATTGATGGTAGTAATAATGGTTGGCAGCATCTTGGTTCTATATCTAAAGATCAGCAGACAGGAGATCTTGTTGGCTTGATTCCAATAAAAATACCTAAAGACTTCTATGTGCAGACAGCTAAGGAATTAATAAAATTAACTAGTGATGAACGTCTGCGTGCTATACTAAGCTCAATGCCTATGAAACATATACGTAAAGGCATTACAAAGAGAGGCTCAATGACTCGAGCTTACTCAGCAGGTGCAGGTAAGATAGCAGAGAATATGTTCTTCGATTGTAAAGCAGAGGACTATCATACAGCCTATGATATTACTCAAGACGACTGTAATAAATTTGCAAAGATTCTTATCAAAGCAATAGACAAGGTATGCCCTGGTCCACTAAATACCATGGCTTATCTACAACGACTAGCCTCTTTTGAAATAGGTAAGTACAAGAAGTTCTCTCCTGATGGAGAACCTGCTGGTAAAGAATACACTGAAATAATTCTACGTCAAAAGGAACTGTACATAAAGAAAGATAAATCAAATGAAGAGTTAGAAGAACTAAGTAAGTTAGTTCAATCCATAAGCTCATACGAATCCAGAAAGATATATGGTAACGGTGCAGACAGAATATGTTGGACCACACCTTCTGGTTTTCCAGTTGAGTATACTAATTTTCAAATGCAAAGGCGTAAAGCTAAAGGCACAATCAATGGATATACAACTTACAATAAACGAGGAGCGGTACAACACTGTGCACAGGTAGCAACTAAGCTTCCTGATATACGAGGATTCATGACAGGAATCTCACCAAATTTTGTACACTCAATGGATGCTAGCCACATGGCTTTAGTAGTCAATGATTGGAACGGAGAGTTTGGTGCGGTACATGATAGCTTCTCAACTCATGCGTGTGATGTCGAGTTATTACTCGCGCATACGAAACGTAAATTCATAGACATGTATGATATAGATAACTTCTATGCTTACATTGAAGATGAATTAATAACAGACAAAGAAGGAATAGATGTAGAACAACCTGAGTTAGGTAGTCTAAATATTAATGACATAGAAAACTCTGACTACTTCTTTGCTTAGGAGGAGCTGAATGCCTACAAACCATAACTACTTAGCACTAAGAGGTGCTGACGTAGATGATAAAGAACTACAAGAACAATACCCACAAATACCTGATGAAGCTTTATATACTAAAAAGCTAAATGATATAATGTTAGATATAACCTTCAACAATAATATTGAAGCAGGACAAACAGAAGAAGAAGCAACAAAGAATAAAGACATAGCAGCTCGAGGTTTAAAAGAGTTATACGCTAAGAACGGATTGCTTTAATAAAAAACCCCAATAGATTTCCATACGGATTTCTATTGGGGTATTTTTTTAATTAAGTATAGTATTGTAGTGGAATCATTCTACCGCTACGGGATTTAAACCCTTGCTTCTGAAGTAGTTCCATTAATATCTTTTTCTTCTTATTAGTTTTAGATATCATCTTTGATATTTGATTTTCAAAGTCCATCTGTTTATAGAACTCATCTAAGAAAGCGTAGTACTGTCTGTAAGTTATAACTTCTGGTACTACACTACTACCACTAAGTGGATCATAGTTGTACCCAACTTTCCTCAAAGCGTGCGACATACTTTTAATCCAGTAAGTTGCTTGCTCTGAATCTGTTGGCTGAGTTGTTGGAGCCATAGCTTTAAGCCTGTTAACTAACGTAGATCTTCTAGCATTATAATAAGTCTTACCCTTTTCATTTTTAGAAGCTTCAACAGGCTGCAACAGATGTTTCATATACAGAGCTTCTGTCTTAGTTATAGGATCATTAGCTTCTTGTCTTAAGAATGAAGCCTTATTACTTTCATACTCTTTCATCATCTCTGTTGTTGCATCTTTAACGGATTGTAAGTATGAATAATCCAGAGAGGTTTGCATCCAGTTATTATTAACTTCATCTAATACTACATCATAGTTATTAGCATCCATTTTAAATGCATCATAGATTGTAAACATATAAGGACTACCCTTACCTGCATTAGATATATCATTCCATGATTTACCAGTGTAAGTAGAGATAACAGTTGCAGCATCAAGAGATTGAATAGGACCTGGTAAGGAACCACCATAAGTCCAACGTCCTGGCTCAGGTTTTCTATCACCAATAGTTCTTTCTGCAGCAGAAGTAAATGTGCTAGAGTAATGTACTGCTTTTCTAGATTTGTTTCCTTCAGGTGTATAGTAATTAAATTGTGTAGTGTCAGCATCAGCACTACCATCAGACACTGATCTACCAAACGCAAGCTTGCTTCCCAACGGACCATCGATAACCATCATCTGATCCATCGCAGCAAACATACCTGCGCCGGCTCTTACTAATCTTCTTGAATCAATACCATCTGAAGACATAACCTTAACTAAAGACTCTGAGTATTTAGCGTTAAGAGTTTTAGCTATGTCATCTATTCTACCACGAGATCCAGGTGGATTACTGTTGTAGTTGCGATGGTTCATTAAGAACTCAAAACTTTCTTGAAAGTTTGCATTTCCTTCTTCAAGTTTAAGATTAATAGTATCTTTAAAGTTTACATAAAAACTATATAACTCCATACCATAACCATATATCATAGTGGTATCTTTATTTAACTGTCGATGTGTATACAGTTCGTTTGCTAACACAGATAGGTGGTCGGCAATCTCATCTACTGAGCTAGTATCATCTACGTAATTACCCCAACCCTCAGGAATAGATGCAAGAGATAATTCTTGTAGCTGATCTCTAACATCACCATCATCTAGTACAGTTAATTCGTTTCTACGTATTACACCTGTACGCATAGCTGTTTCTATAGATCCCATCTGTACACCATTAGAAGCTATACCGTTTGTCATGCCATCAATGTAAGCGTTGAAGTAAGTATGGAATGTTTTACCCTTCTTGCTTGCGTCAATGTAGTTAGCATGATCAATGAGACCATCGATATAAACCATACCATCTTGGCCTTGATCTTTAATTTTCTTTATTAAATCTGAATGAAGCTCTGGATCTAAATTCATAGAACCTTTAATCCTTTCAGCCGCCTGTGTAGGAAACTCAGGAGTATCCATAGGTATTTTACTAGCTATTGCTGTTGATACAGCTTCATAGTCTGCATCAGAAACATTTTGTAAAGATCTTAGTATCTCACCATAAGCATATAGTTCAGTAGATGCATTGCGTAAAGCTATATCTCTTTCTTTAGGCATCATCTTATCTCCTTTATCAAGAAGAGTCTTAGCATACATCTGCCTTAAGTTCTTTTCAATACGAGAAGCTGGCTTTACTATAGCTGGTTTAGCACTACGTGTTACAGCTCTAACTATTTTTGATGTAACAGGATTAAACAAAGTTTGTTGAGGTAGAATCCTATGGTTATAGCCTAACGCAGAGAAAGTTAAGTAGTTAACTTGACCTCTTGCTTCAGCGAGTGATTGTACTTGCTGTGCGTAGTTCATAGTTATAGTATCCATAACACGTTGAGCATTATAAACATATGACTCAGGTATATCTGCTGATCCATCTTTAGTCCAAGCAGTTTTAGCTTCGTCATAAATGTAGCCATCTGAAAGAAGTAAACTATGTTCAGCTTTTTCTTTAGCCATATACTCATTAGCCTTTGACTCACCCATACCATGAATCTCAGACTCCCAAGTAGTGGCGTCAGGCTGTGTAAGATGACCAAGTAAAGTTGCTAACATAATCTTAGATCTACGTTTATCTACTACATGACCTACTGAACCAGCATTTTTAAGTGCAGCTCTAAGTAACTGAGTTTGCTTCTGACCTACATTACCTAAGATAACGTTAGTAAAGTTTGCCATGTCACCAGAGTCGATAGAGCCAGATTCAGTTGGAGCTTTAAGAGGTTTTATAGTTTGCTTTTGAAATATATTATCTCTTGTTTGCTTACCTTCTAATAATCTTTTAATACCATTAGGTGTAACTCTAAGTATAGACTGAGTTTTACCTGCACCTCCACCATCTATTCTCATAACCATTTTTGGGTTTAGCTCTGCGTATGTCTCCTTAGCTGCGGCACCTAACGTTGAAGCTTCTTCTTGTGTTAGCTCAGTAGCTTCTATATCAGGGTTAAGACGCTTATACTCTGCATGAATCTTTCTACCAAGCGGCGCGTTGCCGGCTGCAATAGTAACATCTGCATTTCCACCTGGTTCTGTTTTCTTAACATCAGCAGCGAATCTTTCTTGAGGTGTAAGAGTAAACTCTTCTTTACCAGGCTTACCAGTTATTTGGTTTATACTATCTGATTCATTTGTAGTAAGGTAAGCAAGTTCTGCAAAAGAATTTTCAGTAACTGCTAGCATTACACGATTGTACGCTTCGCTACTAACTTGAGTATTAGCTTTTTCATTAAACACTATAGCACCTGATTTTAACAGTGCATTAACTAAAGGTTTAGCCATCATACCAGGTTCTTGTGAAGCTCTCACTTGAGTGTTAGGATCTACTGATGTTCTTTTACCTTCACCTTTAACATACACGCCATCAACATTTGTGCCTTTAGTTATGTTAGCCTTTTCTGCGTCACCGAATATCTGGCCTCCAGGATTAACACCTAAATAAAACTCTCCGTTGCTAAGCTTTCTAACACCATCTCTAACTCTAAAGTTAAACTCACCATCTCCTTCTGATCCACCGTTAAGTGAAGGTGAAGATGGGTTCCACCTTCTCGGACCTTTATCTGCTTGACGCTCTCTCATGTTAGGTCTGTACAGTTCTTCTTCTGATTCACCTGGCTTAAAGCTATTGACAGCGTTAGCCTCAAGGATTTCTTCTTCAGTGATGTTAGCTAACCCATCAATAAAGCTTTGTACCTCTGGTGCTTTGTCTACTGTTGGTACAAACTCTCCACCAACGTAAGCTTGTTGAGCTGTATCATCTCGGTTGAATGCTTCCTGGAAATCTGCATCACGCCTTTTGATTTCTAGTCTTCTTTGCGTTTCCATCTCTTCAAGATTTATTGTCGCATCTCCTCCACCAGCCATAGATTCTGATGTAGTCGTATTGAATTTACTCATGTTGTTTATCCTGTACTTT
>TARA_R110001632_G_scaffold6902_1_pt1 | contig 18241 bp, 6 predicted proteins | sample TARA_R110001632 | Tara Oceans TARA_R110001632 (sample SAMEA4398266) | marine metagenome | biome: Polar Biome; feature: [SRF] surface water layer (ENVO:00010504); material: water (ENVO:00002006), including particulate matter (ENVO:01000060) such as... | depth 5 m
CGTATTAAATTTCCTTCCTCATTTTTTTTACCTAAAAGATAATCAAAAGCATCGTCTTCATAAAACTTATGCGCATGTTCAGCATAATAAGGATCTCCTTCTTTATATTGCTTAATTAATTCATCCTGAGTTTTGCCGGTCCCATAAATATTATTTTGAGGATTATTTTTTAGGGCTTGGTTAGCCGCTGGTTGCAAAATTGCATCTAAAGGCCCAAACCCAGTATCTACCTTTTTAAGACTATTTCGCATTTGACCAAAAGCATCTGAATCAAAAAAACTACCATCTTTAGATACAAAGTCTTTAGTCATTTGCGCTGTTCCAACTTTTTGTTGTTGAGCCACATGTGACATTTCAGCAATAAAAGCACTTAGTAATTGTTCGGGATTATTAAGTAAATCTTTATCTAAAAATATTGTATTAGATGTAGGATCATAAGAAGGTCTGCCGCTTGTTGTTTTATGCCAATTTCCTTTATCATCTTGATATACTTGATTAGCTTTATATGCTTTGTCCTTACCTTGATACTCAACCTCATCTGGATCTATTTTATATTTAGATTTTGGAACCCATGTAGTTGAATCATTTGGATCATATCCTTTTTCAAAGTAAGTTTTTAATAGTTTTTCAGGATTATCAGATTCAGTTATATCCTTTGTAAGGTCTGTATCAATTATTGTATTTTTACTATCATCTGCTACATTAAACATGGAAAATATTTTTGCCATATCTCCAGATATATGAGGGCTATTACCTTGACCATACATGTGAAATAAACGATCGCTAGGCTTCATAGTTTTACCATCAACCATTGTACTTTCAAAATTTTCATCCAAGTATTTAGCCATGTTATCTAAGGCTTGTTGAGTTGTAGCTGAGTTTGGATTTCCTTTTCTAGATTCACCTTCTTTGGCTGTATTAAATCTATTACCATCCCAGTTGAATTCTTCAACGCCTGCATCATATGCAGAATTAAACGCATCATCAAACGAAGTATTATAGCTTGTTCCTGCTGAGTTATCAAACAAGAAATTATAGAAAGGTGCATCTTCAGAGCTATAACTTTGGCCTTTAATAGTGTTATCTATACGACTAAATAAATTATTTGCTCCTTGAGCAAGATCAATTGCACCTGGTAATGCATGACCAAGTGTATAATCTATTGCTGGATTGATAGCATTTTCCCAAGCGAAATCTACAGCCGGTGTAAGCACTTCCTTGTCTACCCATTGAAGAGCATCTATAGGCGCATCAGCAACAGTTTTAATACCACTTCTAAGAGGTTGCTCAACATATTCATCGTAAAGTTCTCCAGCTGCACCAGTAGCTAACTGAAGAAAGTTCATATTATCTATTTCAGCTTGTCGTTTTTCTATTTGCCTTTGCTTTTCATACTGAACATCATCTTTAGCCCATTGCGCTTCTGCAGCTGCAATCCTTTTAGTTTCTTTTTCTTCTTCAGCTTGCTTAGTTGTACCTAAGTTATTATAAGCTTGATCTTCTAAGTTCCTAGTTGCTTCTGCTTGTTGCCTACTATCACCATACTGAGAGTAATATTCATCCTCAATGTTTTGATATTGAGCTCCATTATTTAATAACGCAAATGTATCACCAACAGTATTCATAAAATCATCATCATTATAATATGAATCCGGTATCTTATTTAATACTGAAGTTAGTGAGTCAACACTCTTAACCATTTTTGGTATACCTAATTCTTTATCCCCAACAACTAACATATAAGGATGGGCACCTTCTTTATTTAATATTTTAGCAATATTTTTTAAATAAGCTTTAGATGGTGGTTCACCACCCCTCTTCATACCAATTGGCTGCATGGTAACACCTTGAGAATTATACATATCCATAGGATTAACATCATCCGTAGCCTCGATGGTATCAGATTCCTCAGTTATCCTCTTTATAATATTTGAATAAAAATCACTTTTAGATAATTTTTTAAAAGGGTCCGATGAACCGTAATGAGGATATGGATTTACAACCCTTGTATTATCTGAAACAGCACCTGGAATAATTTCATCTCCATCCTGATTTTGAACAAGGTTATTATTTGACCCTATAGATGAATTAAAGACTGGCATTTTCATACCTCCTGCTGCTTTTAATTGATCATCAACAGACATGTTATTTACCATATTGCTTGTTGCAACTTCTTCTACGATATTCTCACTTGCTTCTTCATTTGAATAAGTACCATCATAGGGACCTTGAACCATTGGCAACTTGCCTTTTTGACCTAGTCTAAATAACTTTTCACGATTTCCTACAGCACGCCTTTGTTTTTTATTATTCAGGTCTATCCACACTTGATCAAGAACACCTTCATTTGAATTTGGATCTATAACATATTCTTTTTGATATCCTTGGTTTCCATAATATCTATCCATATTAGGTTGGGTAGATTGTCCGCCAGCTGGTGTAAAAGTAAAATCGCGATTGTCATCAACATTATTTCTAGAACTAGTAGAGGGATTTATAACTTCATCTCCATATTGAAAGGGCAACATTGACGGTAAGGAAAAATTGGGGGGCATTTCAAAATTTTGGAAAAACTTACTCATCTTATTTATAAAATCATTTTCCTGAACAGAATTCCAAACATCATCTACTTTATCTACACCAATAGTTTCAACTGGTGAGTATGATCCATAACCAGGTAAAGCAATACCATCGTTAATATCATCTATAGTATAATATCCGTTATATGGTGAATTAGGGCCATGATTCTTTTTAGAACCGTGAATCATATAATCATCATCCATCATAAACCCAGAATGCTCGTACCCTCTATTTTTAGGATATGTTTCATTATTGGCATATGCAATAGAGCTTTTACCATTGGCTCTATCTAATCCAACTAAATTGCCAGCTTTAGCATTTTCTGCAAATTCATCTGAGTTATATCTCCATCCAGGTATATGGTCTAAAGGTTTATTAGCCGTTGCTAAAAACTCCTTATATCTTTCTGAATTTGTATCTACATCTTTATTTGCTGCTAGCCATTTTTGAGCTAATTGTTTATTCTTTAGATCTTCTGCATAATTAGAACTAATCCACTGGGGATAATTTTTATTCCCTAAATCCCAAGCATCTGCTCTATTGTTATATACACCAAATTCTCTAGCTGCGTTAGATGCAATTGCCGAACAACCCCCTCCTGTACATGAAAATTGAGGAACTGAAGTTCCATTTTCTATTGCTTCAAGCGTAAGCTGCTTTGCGAGTTCATAACCTTCTTTTGAATCAGGATCTATATTATAATCAGCTAATAAATCTATTAGATTATCTTTTTTTTCTGGAGGATCTTTCTTTTCGGGGGGATCTTTTGTTTCCTTACCTTTTTGAGCTTGCTCTAAATTAGGATCTTGTTGTTGTTTTGGATCTTGTTGTTTACTTGCAGCTTGTTGTTGCATTTGCTGTTGCATCTGCCTCATCGCATCTTGCTGAATTTCAAACTCAGCTTCTTCTACAGCTGCCTGCTCAATACCGGATTCTACCAGTACACCTTTAATGTCATCATTTGGTATATTCTGTTGTATAAGCTCAAATATTAATTCCTTAACACTAGCCCCCATCTCTAAAGCAGATTTGACACTAGGTAGTAAATCAGCATAATCCGGATTAGATGGTTTTTGGTCTACTTTTCTAGATATAGTTTTTTTTTCAGTATTACCACCTTGCTGTAAACTTTTTTTATTTAAACTTTTTCTTCTCATAGTACGTTATAATATACAAATTATTAAGCTAATAACCAATTCAACTATTGCATGTTAGTCATTATATAATTTGCAGGTGACATTGAATTTTCTTTAGCTTGAGTGTAAAATTTTCTATTTAATAACTCATATAATTTTTCAGCTGATCCCGCTAACGGGTTACCTTTATATTTATTATTAAAGAAGTCTTTATATATGTGCAATGCCTGAATCATGTCCGAGTCCTGCTCTCCTCCGTCTCTTTTTATATATGTTTGCTTTTCTGTATCATACAACAGCCCTGACATATTTTTATCCTTTACAGTCCCGTATAACTGATCCATATAATTTTTAACATTAGCAACATATGTTGGGCTTTCGTTTCCAAACCAATCATGCAGCTTCTTGCCCCCTGGAACATGCTTATAATAAGAACTACTAAAGTCTTTCGTCTGAGAATCTGGGTTAAATAAAGAACGCATTGAATGAAGCTCTTCGCTCATGGTCTTAGGATTATACCCCTCATTTTTCGTATATCTCCCAAATCTTGTTTGAGACTGAGCATCATCCCCTTCATTATGACCAAGTATTGCAAGATTCCTAATATCATCATCAGTCATTTTTAATTCTGGAAACTGATCGCTATATGCTTTTAATCTATTATATCTTTTTGCTAAACTTAATATAGTTAAATCTATTGATTTTTGCGGATCTAAAAGATCTTGAGCAGAGGTTATATTTAAAAAGGCTCTTTCTTCAGGATCAATATTTTCAAACTTTGTTTTAGCAATTCCTAAAGATTTTTCAGCATCCTCCATTCCGGTTAAATCCTGAACCATATCCTTTATATTGCCAAGTCCAATACCGGTTCCAACTCCAGAATTTCTTTGGTCAAATGAGTCCGCTTTTAATATACCGTCTGAAGCATATGTTCCTAATCTACTTTCAGTTCCTAGTATACCTGCTGCTGCTGATTCCAACCATTCGGAATCAACATCTCCAATCATTTTAGATATAGCTTTTGATGAAAGATTAACTCTTTCAAATACAGACTTTAAATTTTGTATTTCGTCATCTTTAAAATCTTTGTCTGCTTTTTCTATTGCTAATGAAACTAGAGGAGATACATCATCTGACATTAAGTTTAACGCTGAAAGTCTTGAGTCATAATTTGCAATTCTAGAATCATATTCAGATGTAGAGTTTACATAATTAGTATAAGCTTTTCTTGTCATATCTCCTAAAACACCATCTACACCATCTTTATTATTACCAAAAGCTCCTATATCATATCCAGCATCTTTTAATGCGCCCTGTAAATCCATAACTCTATCTGGAGTATTATAGATATTATTCCCAAGATATGGAGTATTATATTCTCTAGCATTTATTTCTTCTTCAGGATCATGTTCGCCACCATCTTTCCGATTATTTGTAGGTGAGTTATCAAGATCACCAAATTTATCAGCTGCTTTCATGATAGTTTTTGCAAGATAAGGATTTGTAGGGCTAACTGCTCCAGGAGCTAGAGTATTAAGCGCTACAGTAGTAATATCTTTTGCATCCACACCTTTATCTATAACACCTTGTGCTTGCTGAGTTAAATTATTTTTATCAATTATACCTAGTTTTTCTGTGCCTATCAAACCTAGTCTACCTACAGCACTTTCGCTAAATTTACCTTTACCTGCTACAATATCATTAACGCTATTGTTTCCTCTAACCATGCCATCTATACCGGAATACTTCAATATATCCCAAGTAGATAAAGAAGGATCTGAAGTATTCTTTGCAAAATTTGTTGCACCATTATAAAGTTCATCTACTTTACCTAATCCAGCTTTAATAATGCTATTTGGCTTGCTTAACAAATTGTATTTCGCTCCTTTATTTAACGTTGATCCTACTCCCATTAATTTTGAAGTAACTCCTGTTGCTTTACCAAAAAGACCAGCATATGGAATTACTTGTAATAAATCTGTTGCTGTGTCTAACCCTTCCCATTTTTTATTACCTGTAAGTACATTAGTATCCCCCATATCAAATGAACCATCACCAAAAGCATAATCACCAGCTTCATATACGGCTTCACCTGCACTACCAACAACGTCTAAGACAGTATTACCAACATCTCCTGCAACATTACGAAGACCTTCATCGTGTACTTTTTTTCCTAATCTTATGCCTGGGGCGATACCGCTAAGTTCTCCAAGTGCCGTTACACCGGAATACTTGAATATATCATCAAAGCCGCTGTCCTGCATATCAGCATAATACTCATCAGGCGTTTGACCAGTATACTCCCATCCCCCAACTACATTACCATGGCCATCGTGGCCCATTTCCATTCTATCAGCAGCTTTTTTCCTCCTCCACTCTTCATCTCTTTCGTCTTGTATTTTTTGCTGTTTTACTTCATATAGATCGTCTTCTTCTTCAGTCCTACCTACATTATTCAGATAGCTTTCTCTCAGTTTTTTTTCAGCCACATCTCTTTCTGCTTGTGTTCCACCAACCCTATTAGCCATATATTCATCTTGCATAGTTCCGTTTGGATCAAAGAACTCGTCATGATATTCCGGCATATTTTTAATAGAATCACCAAAAGCAGGTATGCCTAATTCTTTATTACCGTAAACTAGGTCTAAAGGACTAACCCCTTCTGTATCTAAAAGACTCTGAATATACTCAGGATCTTTTAATTTTCTTTTATTCTTTTCAGCTACCACAAAGTTTCTTTTTTCCTGTGAAGTTGCATATCCAGTTTTATCTTCTCCAAAAACATCAGTGATAGCTCTATAACCTGTAGTACCTTCTGCACCTGCATCACCCCAAGTCTGCGATCCTTTCTTTCTTGTTTTATAAGTTATATCTCCAGTTGTTTTATCTTTAGATCTTTGATACTCATAGCTATCATCGGGTCTATTACTAATAACCTCAATATAAGTATTCCCCTCGCTATAACTTTGATAACCATCTTCCGATCCATCATCCGTAATATTATTTGCAGAAATAGCAGTTTCACCACCAGGTTGATACATTTGTTGTGGGCTATAGCCAGCTAAAAACTTCTGCATCTTTTTTTGTTCTTTGCCCTCGTAAGCTTTATCCAAATGAGGATCATTGTCATTACTTGCAAGAGTATTAAACATTTTTAGTATTTGCTCAGGAGTATAGTATTGTGATAGTTGCTCTAATGCTAATTGAATTGAGTCATTGTTATCAAAGCCATCATCTAACATTTGCTCGGTTATCAATTCACCTGGTTTAACACCAAGGTTTCTTCTTATATCCATTATTCTAGGATAGAGGCCATCTTCATCTAAATACTCAGTTCCAAGTCTTGGTTTACCATTATAATCTACAGTACCATACATATCTAAATTTTCATCATATGGTCTTTGTGGCCCAAATGCTCTATTAATAGCAAACTCATTTAATTCTTGAAATGGTCCTGTGGCATGAACTCCCTCATGAGCTAACATGCCCATATGTTCGGGCTTTAAACCTCTCATACCTATATAGTTATAATCAGGCATATGAAACCCGCTTGTAGTTCCAAATTGTGTTTCTTGCATTGGCTGTACAAAATGTCGAAGATAATTGTCTATTTCAGGCCAACCTTGAAGTTCTTGATTATAACTAAAATCACTCTCACTAGGATAATCTCCCTCCAAATTAGAAGCATCATATACAGGTAGTTTTTCTAGATCCTTCAATGCTCCTTGTCTTACTTGCTCATTAGGAATATCTAAAAAGAATGGATCGTGCTGATAAACTTCTTTATTTTGAAGTCTCTTTTTTGTCTCCGGATCACTCAACCATTTGGATAACCAACCACCATCAATGTCATTAAACATTTCATAGTTATTTTGAACATCTTCCAAGTTATACCACCAATCTTGAACGGCATTGCCTTTCTTTTTTCCTTTCTTTTCCGGAGGATCTTTTGTTTCTTTACCTTTTTGGGCCATTGGAACTTCAAATACCTGATCTCCTGGAAACTGATAATTATTGCCCGGCATCATCATTTGGCTATTGCCTAAATTGTCTGTACCCTTAACAGGAAAGTCAACATCTTGCATAGTAATGTTGCCTGAATTAATTACATTAAATGGATTACTTACATCAGGGCTATTTCTTTTATAACCTTCAGAAGAAAACACGCCTGTAGTATATGTAAATACTTCATTAGGCCCTCCAGGTAAACCTATGCTTTTCCTATTCATGTATTTATTTTCCATTATCTATATGATATATTTAACTTAGTATTAGATAGCTTGAGTAGCATTTTTCTATCATTTGATAAACGCCTTCTTAATAAGACCTTGTTATAGTAATGCCTAAACTTTTTTCTTTGCGTTTCCTGCTTATCATAATCAAGATTATTAGTATTTAAATCTCGAATATAACCATTTAATTGAGTAATATGTATTTGTTGTTCAGAGTTAGTAAACTCACCTCTATCATTTGTAATATCCCAAAATTGATTTATTCTATATTTTTGTTCCTCTTTAGAATAAAGTATATCTATATCATTTGCATTTATAACTGGATATGCTAATGCCGCTATAGGATCTTCTTTTGGATTTAAGTTTAATCTTAGTAACCCAGATACTTGTTCACTATTATAAATAATAAGTTCATCAAAGTTAAAGTCTAAATCGTGCCATCTATCATCACCGCAACCATTATGCAAATCTCCTTTGTATATGTATGCTTCTAGCTGATATTCCAAACTTCTTATTGTATTAACCATTTGCCCACTTCCTTCAATAAACTCAAGTTCCCAAGGATAATCTGTACCATAATAGTTTGCATAAAGATCACATCTATAATTATGCCTCCAGATACCACCTGCTATAAAATTAGGCGCTTCTTGTAACAACGCATAGTATGAGCAAATTAAAGGTGTGGTATTTATATAGTTTGGATCTCCCAAAGGACCCGCTAAATATAAATTATCACACTCCCCGCTTTGAGTAGTTTCTACTTCAGGTATTGGAGGTTCAGGACAATCGCATGTTACCTTCCTGCATATAGGAGGTCTTTGAGGATCACACTCTCCTTCTGCATCTGTATATTGACCATTGCCATTATCATATACTAACGTATATCCTTCCGGGCATTCGCATGATGGAGTAGAGCATGTATCAGATAGTATATCATCTACTGTATTATTAATTTCAGATAGGTTATTAGTGTTAACCACAAACTGATATCCCGTTTTGTTGCAAGTTATTTGATTTAATACAACCTCTTGACTTGTTCCACCTGCAGGTAAGTTAGTCCCTTGGCTAGGATCATTAGTTGCAAATACACCATACAGAAATGAGTAGGGATTTCCAGTTGCACCAGATAAAGTATTTGATTGAAAAGAACATCCATTAGGAGCAACAGGTCCGCCAGTTCCATCAGGTACCATAAATAAAAATTCTTTGAATCCGATAATAGCCGTTCTATCTCCTAATTGACTACTTGCTTTATCTTGAATTACTGAAATTGCATGATTTAATCCTGCAGCTACATCAGTTCCACCACCTTGCCATAATGTAAGAATACTATTTACTGCTTGAGATGGTGTTACACTACTTAACATTCCTTCGCCTGATCCACCCAAGTTTAATACTTGGAATACATTTCTTTGACCTACAGTATAATTCCATAAAGTAACTCCAATTTGTATGTATCCATTTTGCATACCCGAAACTATAATTGGGTTTTCTAAAAATGTTTTTACAAATAATATTTCAGCGTATGCCTTAGATGCTGGATTTGTAGGTCCCCCTGCAGTAGTTGTAGACCCAGATGTATCTAATGCAAATACTATATCTATTGGGCAACCTGCCGCATTTTCACCAATTGTAGCTGCTATTTCATCTACTGCAACTATAGCAGCTTCTTGCTCTTGAATTAATCTTTCGCACTGCTGTGTTTCTGGATTATATGTATAATCTGGCGGACATATTGGATCTTCAGATACTTCAGTCTTTGTAGTTAAAAAATGATTTACACTAGGCATACAAAGTTCAGGATGCCAATCATGGAATGATATCCATGCTTTATTTTTAGGATCATAGCTTACTGTCCATGAAACATCGTCAAAGTATCTTGGATCTCCAAATTCTATCTTTGAATTCCCTATAAGTTTAGGTACTAAAATATTAGGGCCTCCTTTTGAAGAGTTCAGCGATGAACTTATAGATCCGCCACCACCCGGTAATGTTATTATTGGTTTTATAGTAAATCCTTCTTCAGCATCAAATGCTATCTGATTTAAAAACTCATCCTTTACTTTAAAATCTCTTTTGCAGAAATAAACAACATCGTCAGTAATATCAAATATAACTTGACATCCAATACCAACAACAGGATTATCTCCATATTCGCTGTATTCTAATTCAGGAAATTGCCTTAATAAGATAGAAGGTAAGTATTTAGCAAACCACCACTTCATACCAGAATTAGATATTGGGTTTAGACCTTGACCACTCTGCTGGAATACTTTACCCTGTGCCTGTGATATAAAGAAGAAACCATATGGCGTATTAATTATACCTCTTTGGCTTTCACATGATCCGTATTCATTTGATGAATCAGAATTAACTAAATTCTGAAACGGCTGACTAAATAATCCACCGTCTCCTATCGTAATCTTAGTTCCAAGATCTGTTGTTTTTAATGTATCAACTCCCTGAAACATTTGAGGGGATTGATATGGAAAAAATATAATGGCACCGCTCTTATTAATAGGTTTGATTACATTAACCTGGTTTTTAAAATCTCTATAATTATTTGCCAAGTATACACGCCAAAAATCTTTTTTTGATTCTTCTTGTGCTTGCAGAGAGTATATTAATCTTTTTGGATATTCACTAAAACAAGTTTCGGCAATTTGAGGATCATAATCAGGTTCTTGAATAGATCCGCTTGATGTAAGGTTTGTGATAAACCTACTTGCACTTAAAGAATAATCATATTTAAATGAGTTACCAACTTTTATAATAGGCGCTTCAAATAGATCATCTGTGTTATTGTATCTATAAGTATCGTAGTATCTTTGCCCCGGATCTTCTACCCAGTCTCTATATGCTAAGTTAATTTCGCTTTCTGTAAAGTAATCTAATATTCCATTACAATGAGTATACATATAAGCATACCTCATTGCAAATAAAGGATTAGATCCTTTACCTGGAGTATCAACTGGATTACCGTTTGCATCTTGAGTATTGTTTGATTCTAATGCTCCTGAAAAGCAGGTTCCTTGTCCTCTATCTAAATAAAATAAGTCATTTGGTAGCCAGTTTGTTCCTCCAGATATACCTAGAGTAACTAGCTTATCTGCAAAAGCAGATGTATCAAACTTTCTACTATTAAACCAAAATCTCGGATAAGGTATATTTTGTCTTTGCAGATAGTTATAAGGAAAACCATCTGGTTGACCTAAAAGAAAATCAGAAAATATAGGCATGATAACTTTTTCAGTATATCTACCTACATATGTATCTCCTCTAAATATTGCATCTGTAGAATATAAATAACTAGCAGGCCTTTTATTATCTATTTTAAATAAACAATTAGGCATTGGAGTTTGCTTTATATTTCTAAGTTGCCCATATTGATTTGCAAATTTAAATTTCAATGCTGCATAATTCATTGAAATAGTTTTTGTCTGCGCAACTTCAGGCCCTATAATAAATTGATTGCCAAAATCAGAATCAGCATCACCGCCTATAACATACCTAGATATATCTGTAATTCCGGAAATATCATCGGCATTTTCTAATTCATCTTCGGTTCTTATTAAGACTGTATCCGGTCTATTTAAGTTATTTACTTTATAGTCTGGGGTAAATCCAGTTACAGAACTACCTATATAACTTGAGTCTAATACTTTACTTCTGACAATACTACCCGAGGAAGTTTTATGAAAATCATTCATAAAACCATGAGAATTATGCTTAAATGCAAAATCTTCAAAAGAAACAAGATTATATATTAGATCTACAATCTCTTGAGATGCTGTTGATATATTCAACCTTGATGCCATTATAGCGGTAATTGCTTTTACAAAAGTTGGTAGACTTCCCGTTTTATCATCAAACTCAGTTTTAAGAATTTTACCTGGCATTTCTAAACCTGGTGTAGCAAATGCAGCAAGCCTATCTGCAGATTCTGTCCCTTGTTCTATAGCTTGAGTAACGGCATTTCCTACCCAAAGGTTTGTTAATGAACCTGCATCTGAAATTAAATTATCAACAATAATATCTGATACAGTACTAATTCCAAGATAAATACCTACAGCAGCTTGGGAAGTCAAAGACCAACCAGGGGCATCTGATGAAAATACAATAGGCAAAGGTCCAACGGTACCTGCACCAGTAGTTCCAGATTGATCTAAATCAATACCCGGGCTACCTTGCTCTGTGTTCTTTCTACCTTCCATTGCTTGAATGGCATATCCTACACCAAGTATTCCAGCAATAACAATACTTAAGTTTCTTATTAACTTTATTTGAGGATGATTTTCAGACTTAATAAAATGACCTACAGAGTTTCCTGATAGTGCACCATAAAGTCTTAATTCCGGTGCATTTAAAAATGGATTTCTAACTAAAAGATCCGGTGAATGAAATGTAAATACATCTTTAGTATATCCACTTAAAGGAGGAAAGTTTTGTTTAGAGTCACTAAAACTACCTTCGCAGCCATCAGTTCTTGGAAAAGGATCTTGTCCCAATATAGCAGCCATTACTCCACCACCACTTACTGTACCTTTACCATTATGATGGTATACGTCACCTCTTAAATCATTATATGGGAAGTTTGCATACAATCCCTGCTTAGGGCCAAACCCATTAGCATAATCTGGAATATCATACTTACGCATATTTCTGATTACACCTTTGGCTAATATAGACTTATTACCTTCTCGAGAACCTCTTAATATTTCATACCCTACAATATTTTCTATTATATTGCCGTTATTATCTAAAGGTCTTTGGATACCGGAAAACTCAACACCTAACATCCTAATTCTATCACCATCATTAGATGAAAGATGTAACATATCATTCTTTTCTTCTGTAGGAAACTTATGATGTCTTATTTCTTTTCCGCAAAGATCTGCCCATATGTCCGGCTGTGTTGCCGGGTACTTCTCTGTAGATTGCCAATAACCCATTTTACCTCTACCTATAATAATTCCCCCATCACCAGTTGGCTCAGATATATTTTGTTGCTCTACTGTTGCTGTATTATATACTTGAAATAAGTAGTTGGGACCATCAATTGTATTAGTACCTGAAATAATATTTAATTCGTTAAGCCCTGCATTTCCGTATTGATCTTCTCCATTAACTAATTTAGGAGCTCTTCCTGGAATGTGATATGAAGCTGATTTTTCTCCTGTGTTATATATCCAACGTATAAAAAATGTATATTGCTCATCTCTTAAAAATCCCACAGCATTCCCACCATTATTATAATATGTAGCTGGATACTCAGCAACCGTCCAATTAGCTTTAATATTATTGGCTAAGGGTTGATAATTGAAATCAAATTGTTCAGTAGGCCCTTGTCTTATTAACCAATCATTAACAACATACATTGATTGAGATCTTTCATATGCTGGGCTTCTTAAAAATAAATTTGATAAAGCTACAGTTGTTGTTTCTGGACTTATAAAATCTAAATAAACAATCTCTTGTTCTGTACTATAAACACCTAACTTCTTTGCTACTTTTGCACCTTGATTATCTGAGAGTATTACAAGTTCATAAAATTCATAGTCTTTATCCAGATTGCTAATGCTAATACTTAATGCACCGCCATTTACTTGATGATTAAAAATTGCCTGAAGATTTGAAGCACTAATATAATCTGTAACTCTTTGATCATTTTCAACATATGCTACATATGCCTGATAAGTACCATTCCTTAATTGACCCCCATCTTGACCTCTTGTTAGTTTTAAACAAGGGGTGTCTAATATAGGAGCCAATCTTATTTTTTCACAATCTAAATTATCCCCATCTACATAGAGAATGCAGTCAGCTCCCGCAGCAGATACAACTATTTGTTCATAAGGCACACGATCTATATTTAAAGATCTAGATGGATTATTTCCATCATCAAAATATACTTGCCAAGTGCAATCAAAGTTTTCCTTAGATGCTCCCGTTATTAAATACTTTCTATTAAACTTTAAACAATCATCATTTACTATGGTTGTATATTCGCATTTGCTATCATCAAATATTCCAATTTCAGATTTTATATCGTTTGTTGAAAATATAATCCATTGATCTGCAATTTTATGCACTGCGCCTATTACAGGATATGGTATTTTACCACATTCTAAATTTGCTGGTTCATTTCCTATAACTCCAAAATCACCATCTACTGAATTATTATAAGCATTCCTTGCATGAGACCAACTTGTTTTTGGTTCAAAAGAAGCAAATACATCCTTATTCATTCCTTTTGTAAAGGAATTTGTATCTATAGAAGATGTATTTCCTGGTGCTGCTCGCTTTTTTTGTGCTGACTGCTTATTTTGTGCTGACTGCTTCTTTCGTTTTGCCATTTCTAGTTAAGATTATAGTTCCTGTTGCCCGCAGGCGGATGACTCTTAAACATGTTATAGTAATTATGGTATTGAGCTCTTCTATTCATTGTCCACATCTCCTGCATTTCTTTAAATCCTGGAGTATTTATAAAGCTTAACGCATTATTTCTAGCAGCTCTAAGCCTTCCTTCTATAAGATTAAGCTGTTGAGAAACTTGCTCACCTGCAAAAATCATATTCTCAAGTATGCGTTGTTTTAATGCATATTCATAGTATTCATTGCAGAAGGGATGATCTAATACTAAAAGATTACCGTTAGCATCTTCCATAGCACCTTGATAGTTTATGTAAACCTTGCCCGTTGTAAAACTAGTAAGCATAAAACCATCTCGGATTTCAGCAATATTTGAAGATTGTATATTAATATTTGGACAATCACATACATACTTATTTACATTTTTTATTTGTAAAGGAGCAAATGCCGTAAATGTTCTCCATTGAGATGCTGCTATTCTCTGAACTAATTGATGCTCGTTTTTACCATCGCATGTTTTAATTACACATACATCGCGACAAGTAGGATCATCACACGGGCCTTCTTCTCCGGGAGCGGGTACATAAGGCACATCATTAAATGTTTCTATATGAGTTCCTGATGGAGGTCTATCTGCAATGGTATAATCTCCGCATCTATATGCAAGATTTAAATACGCAAAATCTGCAGGAAGTTTTGCTTTACCGTGTTCAATGTCTAATACTATTTCCTTAGTTCTATGAATTCTTAAACCCAAATCATAATTAACTCTAGTTGCAACTTTAATTAATTGCTGAGGTTCAATCATACTCTCCAAAGCATATGTACTAAAATCAATCGATACATCTTCATATAATGACTCAAAGGTTCTATATTTATGTGATACACTCATATTTATCTATTTATGTCTACTTTATTATCCCCATCTACAACAGGTATTTTAACAGTTACCATCATAGCGGATATAACCTGAGCCTCTATTTCTGCAAAAAGGGCCTCGGGTATATTAATTTCTTGCTCATATCTTGGTGTGCATTCGGCACCTTCTTCACATAACCATGCACCTATGTTATCATCAAATACACCTTCAATCTTAATAGCATCCCATTCTACATTGGGTATATAGATATATCCATTTATATACCACCAATATTTTGTAGTATTATATCTAAAAGAGGTAGTTTTAGTCATTGACGTATATGTTCCGGGTTGAGTAGCTTGCATCTCTATGGATCCATCTATAGAACTAATAGTTCTAATTAAAGGGCCCCAATAACCCTCTATCATATCAGGGAGCTTTTCTTTAGTTCTTTTAAATGTACATCCAGATTGTATTCCGCTACAAGTAGCTTCTATTTTATCTATATCTATTAATTCAACATAGGGGAGGGCTTTCCAGACAGAATTAAACTTCATAAGTTTATTCGCAAAGTCTTGTCTACGCATTAACACTTGTGCATACTTGATTATTAAGCTGTATACATATCTGTCAGTAACAAAAGCATCTTGAACCTCTGCTTTTATCTGACCTCTTATTCTTGATATAACCTCTGATATTTTTGTCATGTCTAATCTTCAAATTCATTATATAACTTAAGCTCTTCCTGGTTTGTTTTATCCTTGTATAAGTGGGTTACTTTATACTTATTTTTCATAAACAGATACTTTTGCCAATTTTTTGGATATTCATTTGCCACCGATCTTTTAAAATCTCTAACTGCATGAAACATCCATAAATTTCTATTTTTAAACCTATACTTGGTTGAAAAATTCGTATAAAATATTTTACCTATATTCCCATCTGTGTCCCAATTCTTATTTTTTAAAACCTTCCCGTATTTATTAGATAAGTTATAATCAATATTTAATGTTTTACCCGGAGCACAACTACCAATAAACAAATAACCTAAAGAATCCGGCAACTCAACACCATCACGGTTATTGATTACACCCTCCCAAAGTTTTTTATTATAAAGCCTAATTATTTTTTTTATTTTTTCATTATCAATTTCTTCGTAAAGAGGATGTTTACTTTTAAATTCCTCAATTGTTTCCTTATTTAATAAGCCGAATCTTTTAGATCTATACCTAGGAGCGTTTAGATCAGGCTTTTTAAAATTATTAATCATATTACTTACTTATAATTTACAAAAAAAAGAGCACTTATAAAAGTTAAATGCTTATGTTTAATCAGCTAAATATGTTAGCTCGCATATATTACCCTTACTTGAAGATTGCAATTCTAATTTACCCGATCTTCTATTACCAACATATTTCTTATGATAATGGTAATAATCTGTCTTAGATAAACTAGGTAATGTTTTATGAATAAATCCTGCTGTTTCACTATTAGTCATATATTCAATTTTTTTATTCTGATGAAAATGCCCAGTAAATAAAGTTCTATTTTTAGTAGACCCCCATTTTATAGGGAATTCAGTTGCATAAACAATAGGTGTATTTTTACTTACAGCATCCCCATGCTCAAAGGCATTAAAGTTATTATGCCATACATGAACTTTTCTCTCTTCATATTCTATGTCCCATGTTATTTGATCAGAATCTATAGCTTTAGATAAAGCGTGTACTAAATGAAATGATGATAATCTATCATGATTACCCGGTACATAAACTACAGTTAAATGTTTAACATATGAAAGTATAAATGTAATTGCCCATATCATAGCATTAAATGCCTGTATGTAAGCTTCTGTAGCTGTACTGCAGTTGTCTAGAGGCGTTCCTTTTGTAGTTGTGCCATGAAATGTATCCATATTAATTAAGTCACCTCCTACAACAAAAAATAATTCTTCTATATTATGTGAATTAACCGCTCTTTGTATAAGATTCTTAACCGCATCTTCAAAGTCTTTGTCTACAGTTTCATTACCTTCTTTACCAAAGTGAATATCTTGTAAAGACATGACGCCACAGACCTGATCTCTATCTGGTGATAGCGTATATCCTTTTGTTTTAGAAGATTTAGGTATTATATATTGTTTTGGTTTCCATTTATCTAATAGATTTTTAAGATAATCAGAGTCTGTTTCTTTAATTTTAGTAATAAGAGCCGATATTCGCCAGTGATCAGACATTTGCTTATTCCAATATTGAGACAACTTCCATTTAGTTGTATCTATATTTAAAAGTTTTATTATTTCATCTGCGGATTTAGGCTCATTTTTAGATATTCCAGATATTCTAGATTCATTATTTTCCAAATTATGATGTTGTTCGGAATCTCCTAGTCTATCTTTTAGCCTTACTACTTTTTTTAGATGGGAATACTTTTTTATAGATATCCCTAATCTTTTAGCACAATACACTTTATCTTTTTTCCATGTAAAAGACTCTCTTATTCTATCTAAATCCATTTTATAAAGTTATGTTCTTAAATTTAAGCAATTATATTTAAAAAAAGAAGCCCAGCATAACTGGGCTCCTCAACATCTATGACTGAAAACCAACAAACAGTCACTTCTGTTATAGTAATGTTGTAAATAATATTTCTACACTTTCGCATGTACCTGCAATTGAATCTGTAGAAACAAGTATGACTGAATAATTAGTTGCTGCAGTAAGACCTGTTATTGCTAACTGTAATACTGTAGGTCCAACAATCCCTTGAGATGTAGGAACTCCGCCTATAAAGCTAAAAACTTCTATTTGAACTGTTGCTGTAGATTCACCATTCCAAATTATCATGGCAGAATTATTAGTTATATTACTTGCATATACATTATAAGGTGCATGATGTATATCATCAGATGCGCAAGCACCGGCAGATGAAGTTATCATTAATGAAAGTTTTTGTATTATTGAATCTAATCTTTCACCTGTATCTATCTTAATCATGTTAGTTGATGAACCAACCTGAAAGGATGTTCCACAATAACTCACGCACTCAGCGCATTGAACGTC
>TARA_R110001632_G_scaffold44045_1_pt1 | contig 18223 bp, 13 predicted proteins | sample TARA_R110001632 | Tara Oceans TARA_R110001632 (sample SAMEA4398266) | marine metagenome | biome: Polar Biome; feature: [SRF] surface water layer (ENVO:00010504); material: water (ENVO:00002006), including particulate matter (ENVO:01000060) such as... | depth 5 m
TAATCCGCACTGAACTTTTCAAAAGTGTTTTGAATGTTCACCAGAGTATTTTGAACACTTGTCAATAATTGGTTATTTTCAATTAAGATGTATTCCTGGACATTGTTACCTTCTTGAATGGTATTGTTGGAGTCCTGGATTACTTTGGTCAGATCAGTTAAGGATGTTGCCATTATCGGTTCTCTAGTTTTTGCTTTTCTTGCTCCAAATGAGCTAATAACATATTTAGGTATATCTGTCGCTCAAAGGGAATCATATTCTCCAAATCGTTCATACTATACTTGTGATGTTGCATTAGCGCAAAATTAACCTGGTAGTGATTATATAGAGAATCGTAACCCAGGCTTAGGTAAAAAAACTATCCAATCCCTCAATTAGGATGCTTTCCTCTACGCCACACTCAGTGCACTTCCATTCCACATTATGAGACAGCTTAGGGAGCGCACTAAAGAAGCCCGTGACCTTACTAAATTGGGTCTGGTTTAGAGATTCAAGAAAATCGATTACTTCTGTTCGTGTAAATTGATCGTGCACACTTTCACCATCGAATATACTATGCACGCTTTCGGCAATCACTTGAATAATAGAATCCATGCTCTGGCCATCAAATGCCTGCATCGTATCTACTGTAGCTAGACTAGGATACATGAACTTGATGCCCACATCTTGTGTGACCATGATTGTATCAGTGTGCTCGTCTGGGAAGATAACGTTTATATCATCCAGGTTTACCATGACCGACTGAGTATGATTACAATCAGTCTTCTTGCGATGGTTCATATTGAGCTCAATATTCTCACCAACAGACTTACCACGTAGTTTCAAGAAAAGAAACTCAATATCAAACATAGCTAGCTTCTCGACCTCCACACCTTCTGTCTTAATGCAAGCGCCCAATATGTTCTTGACGGCGTTGTGAATCTCTTTCGGATCACCGCCCTGTAAAGCCATGAATAGAACTTTCTCTTCCTTGACCAGGAAAGGTCTAAAGAAGATTGGTTGTTTGGTTGACGGAATAGTTGCTTCGAACTCCGGTGAACTTAAAATTGGTAGTGCCATGTAATGCTCCTTCAGTGCATATTATAAAATTATATTAGTTTAAATCATCCAAGTCCAATTCTCTAAAGTATCTATATTGGAATTGTACTGTTAGTTTTACTAGTTCATCTGATGCATATGATAAGGTTGTGGCATTCACTGTTCGTGGATATGCCTCAAGCATCTGTACATTGAACCTCTTCTTTCCTGTCTCATCGTACTGGGCTATAATTATAGAGGCAACATAATCATCATAGTACCCTACATTGAAACTCTCGCCACCTGCATGTCCCTCTGCTACTCGGTGGTCACCGATAATCAAATCTTGCCATTGATTAAATAGTCTTCGCTCCTTCATATCTGAGCTACACAAGAACGTAATAGTTATAGGAGTATACAGTGAAGCATAACCTATCTCCCTCGGTGCACCATAGTCTCTGTATGACGCTGCTTGAATAGACCGGCCAGGCATCTCTACAGATTCGGCGCGCATAGACAAGTCCTGACCAGGGTTTAAAATACCTCCTCCGCGGGGGAAATTAATCCTGCATTCATAGTGACTAGCTTTGGCTACACCATACTTACCAACTGATGCAGCAAAATCGCTTACGTTAAATGCCATCTATATCTTACTCCGTGAATCTTTGTACACCTTTGAGGTAGATGCTTTCTGAAATCTTTGTGTTGGTAAGAACAGAGCAATGTCCCATTCTACTGATTCTATCTTCATCATCCTAGATTTTACTTGACTAAAGAGATATCGTTTGAGGGTTGGTCTGAATGCCTTATATTTAGCTGTTGCATTCAGTACTTGATAACTCAATCGTAGTTTTGTTCTTTCATCGTACCGATTATCAGAAACCAGCTTATATAGCGCATCCATCAACACTGCGCGCTCTCTCAGTGGTAGATAATGTAGATTGAGACCATAAAATCCCTTCTCAGCCATATCAATGGGAAAGATTAGCGGAAAGGTATCGTAATATGGTAGTGTTTTCTTGTGCTTGGGATCATAATTGAACATATACATCTGGCCAATCTCAATGGCAGAAGCGGTTGTCATTCGATCCTTATTCTCTTTGAACAGCTTACTGGGCGATACGTTTACATTCTTTGCAGTCTTTCGAAACCATTCACGCGATGCGTCATGACGCGCAGGTACCTGACCAGCTCGTACGCCTTGGGTTATGATCTTGTCAAATACAGTTTGTGCCATCGATGCTAGCTCAGTTAGTTGGAGTGTCCATGGGGATATTTATAACAGTTACTTAATGTTCAGTTCATTCTCTGTAATGATTTGGAACTTCCATTGGCGATCCTTACAATACTCTTCAGCGGCATGCCACTTACTCGTATTGACTCCATATGTCATTACCTCATTGATGTACTTCTTTGTTCTACGTGACTGTATCTTGGGGGGCTGAGTCTGATAGAAAGGCTTCACTTCGATCAATATGGTTTGAGTTAGACCCGCTTTGGTCCTGACACGTATGCGGAAGTCCGGAAAATACCGATGCATTCTCCCGTCTTTGGGCGATTTGTAAGGAATTATTAGCTCCTCACTCTCCCACATAAGTACATTAGGGTTCAAATCAAAGTAAACCATACAACGATACTCCCAAGAACTTCTATAAATAACATTACTTGGGTCACCATTGTACTTCTTAGGATTCTTTGGTTTGTACCTACCTTTTTTTGTTTTAAACATTCAGAGAGTATTTATGCCAGAAATCAAGCCAGCTCGAGGCAAGTTATCAAAGCTGCTAGCTGAGGATATGTCAGGAGACAACCTATTCTTTCCTAACGACCTACCAACTATGGGTCATTACGTCGCATTCCGTATTTCCAAAGATATAAAGTTTAAGAGGGCAGAAGTTTCTAGATCAGATACTCAACTGATCATTATGCTACCGATGCCGGCAAATCTTGCAACCTCATATAATGCACAGTATAGTGCTGAGGCTGTTGGTGCTTTAGGAGGTTTTGGAGCAGAGCAAGGGGCGAATGCAAGAAAGATGGTAGATGGTCAGATGTCTGGTCAGCAATTTGCCGCCTCTCTCGTTGATTCATTCTCGGCTGATGCAAACAAGGCAAAGGTAGGTGGGGGCCTTATGAATATAGGAGCCCAGGCAGCTGAGACAGAGGTGGCTGCACTCGCTGGTGCAGCTCTAGGCGGGGTAGGAGGCGCTGCTGCTGGTGCTGCTGCATCTGGTGCTTTCAAGGCTGGCATGGCAGCTGCGGGCGTAGCCAGAAATCCTCACATGGCTACACTCTTTACAGGTGTTGATTTTAGATCACATTCTTTTGAATATAAATTTATTCCCAAAAGCAAGCAAGAATCTGACATATTGGCTGACATCATATATCGATTAAAATATCACATGGCGCCTAGCTACGCTGCTGAAGGACACTTCTTCAATTACCCTGAACAGTTTGACATAGAATTTGCAAATAAGAAATATCTTTTCGATATAGGTGCTTCTGTACTATCGGCATTTAATGTATCTTATAGTGGAGAGGGCTCATCATACTTCTTCAATAACGAAGGTGCCCCAGTTAGTGTATCCTTATCAATGACCTTCCAGGAACTGACTATCAACACCAAAGAGAACATCAGTAGGGAAGGTTCTGATTATGGGAGTAGTCGCTAATGGGTTTTTTGTTTGAGAATTTTCCAACCGTATCATATGATATAAAGAAAAACGGTAAGACCGAGATACTAACTGACCTCACTGTCAGATTTAAGCTCCAGAAGGCCCTGGACAATCGCACAGTTATTACATATGATTACAATGTCGTGGACGGAGAGCGCCCTGACATCATTGCCGACAAGTATTATAGCGACTCCTCCCTGGACTGGATTGTGATACTAACGAATAAAATGATTGATCCTATGTGGGAGTGGCCAATGGATCAGCAGTCCTTTGGCAAATATATTAGAAAGAAGTATGGCAGCGCTGTTACTGCTCAATCCACAGTACATCATTACGAGAAGATAATTACACAAGCATCTACTCGCTTTGATGGTACCTTTATCCCCGAGCTAGCAGTATGGATCGACCTTGAGACTTACAATACCCTTAGTCCGGATGTTAAAAGAACAGTGGATGCATATGAGTACGAGAACGAATTGAATGAGCAGAAGGCTATTATTAAGATACTAGATGAGCGATATGTCACATCTTTGCTTAATGAAATAGAGACGGTATTTGAATGAGTCGTAGACAAGCTGATAACAATAAGGTTGACATAGAAATATCACTAGTAAATTTTGATGATTCGAAGTCAATGGACATTAAACCTCTCGTGGCTGAGGTGAGTGTGTACTATGACCTATTCAACAGTGTAATAAAAACTGACATGCTAATTTCTGATGGTGTTGGACTGGTGGAGCGATTCCCTATTGTGGGAGACGAGAAGATTGTACTTCGTATGAAGTCTGTAAATGAAAAGCGTGCTAAAACCTTTATCTTCGATGTGTACAAACTATCGAACAGAGCTATTCTTGAAGAACGTCAACATGGTTATGTCCTACATGGCATGTCTAGGCACGGTATACAAGATACCATGGAAAATGTTGACATTGCTTTTCAAGATACTCCCATCAGCGACATCGTAACAAAGGTGTTTGAAAGCCATTTATCTGCAGCCGGGGAAAAGTCGGTCGAGGTAGAGGCGACTGAAGGCACTTTTTCTGTTGTGGGTACTGGTCAGTCTCCAACACAGTTCATTAACATGCTAGGTAAAGAGGCTCAATCCACTCAATACAAAGATACATCCACTTTTCTATTCTACGAAGACAACGAGAAGTTTCATTTTAAGACTCTCAGTAGCCTTTTCAGTGGGGAACCTGTTGAGAAGTACTATTTGTCGGATCCTTCGGACAGTAAATTGAAAGATGGTAAGGGTTCTGTTAAGCCCTACCAGTCTATTATGGGTTTGAGCTTCAATGAGGGTTTTAATACGCTTGATGGTATGATAAATGGGGTGTATAAGAATAACGTAGAGGTCATTGACCCTATTTTAAGAAAGTTTGAGTCTATAGACTTCAGCTACCTCGATGATTTTGATAAACTTACACATATGGGCGGTAAGAAATACCTGTCTACTAGTGGAGCCATATCAAAAGGAAAGAAAAGTATACATTCGAGACTGCTCATATCTCAGATTAGTGATAAGGATTATAAAACCGAGTCATATTTAAATGGTAAGACGGGGGGAGATATATTATTGAATGCCCCGAGATTAAGACACAAGTTTCTTAATCAGTCAATAAGCGAACAGTATAATATGGGGCAACATACTATTGATTTATCTGTTTCTGGTAACACGAATCTTGAGGTGGGGCAAATAATTAGTGTGTTTATTCCTCAGCCAAGCGATGTTGATGATGATAAACAGAAATTTATTAAGCTATATGGTCAAAAAGCTTCATTTTTGATTACTGCAATGAAGCATACATATAAGGCCGCGGATGATATGTTCATAACCGTGATGAGCTGCGTCAAAGAATCGTTTGGTGCAGAAATCAAGTATGATTTTAAATAATGAGGTTCAGTGATGGTAAATAACCAGGATTTCTTTGGTTACAATACAATTTTTTGGATGGGTGTCGTAGAAGACCGACAAGATCCTGTGAAGCTAGCTCGGGTACGTGTGCGCATCATGGGATGGCACTCGCAAGATAAAGACGAGCTACCAACAACAGACCTACCTTGGGCCCAGATAGTGCACCCATCCACATCATCTGTCACTGGCGGTGTTGGTGTAGATGGTACTGGGTTGAGAGAAAACGATTGGGTAGTGGGAATATTCCTGGACGGTGAGCTGGCAAGGCAACCTATGATCCTGGGATCCATTTCTGGTGTGGAGGCTGATACAGAGAAGCCTAGTACAAACCCACTAGCTGCGAATGATGAAGATAATGCACCTCCGTTAATAGTGACGAAGGATGCGGATCGGTCATTAGCGGTCCCAACGGCTATTGCTGATGTTACGTGGGACGAGCCAGCATCAACATATGCTGCTGTGTATCCAAACAATCACGTAATGGTCACGGAAAGCGGCCATGTGATGGAGTATGATGATACGCCTGATGCAGAAAGAATTCATCAGTATCATAAATCAGGGACTTTCTATGAGATCGATACCTCTGGTAATAAAGTTACACGTATAGTAGCTGATCAATACGAGGTTGTAGCTGGTAATAATTTTGTCCACATTAAAGGGGATGTAAATTTAACAATCGATTCGAATTGTACTACATATATAAAGGGTAACTGGGATGTTAAGGTAGACGGGAACGTTACCCAAACAATTGGTGGCACGCTAACAGAAACAGTGACTGGCGATGTAACCGAAAGTTATGCAGCAAACCAGACCTCAGTAGTAACAGGTAATGTACAAGAACAAGTTGATGGCAATGTTTCAGAGACATATGGTGGTAATCAAACTACTATAGCGTCTGGGAATGTTGATATCGACGCCACCAATGTCTATATAAACTAAAAACAGGATCTACAATGAGCAATAAAGAAATGTTTGATGAGCTAACTTCAACAATTAGCAACGAATACGAGAAGTTCGAATCTGGTAACAATGCTGCTGGTACACGTGCACGTAAGGCCCTGTCTGAGCTATCAAAATTATGCAAGGCTCTTCGCGTTGAGATTCAAGATCAAAAGAACTCTGATAAATAACTAGGAATCGAGGATCTTTAAATGCCGGGCGGATCAACAAACCCATTAGCTAACGAACTTACATATAGCGATATTAGCTTTACGTTTAACCCCCACCCGGTTACCGGTCGCATCCCTGTGCTCAAAAATGAGCGAGCTATCACCGGTGCATTGAAGAACCTGATTCTAACAAATAGATATGAAAGACCCTACGAACCGTTATACGGTGGCAACATCTTATCGTTACTTTTTGAAAATGCTGATCCGTTTGTAGACTATAATGTCCGCAAGCGCATACAAGAAGCCATTAGTAACTATGAGCACCGTGTAAAGTTGTTGGATGTTAAGGTAGAAGTCGTTGAGGAGACCCACACGGTTTCGATTGATATTATATTTTTTGTTGAAAACTTAAAAGACCCGGTCGAACTAACTATTTCCTTGGAACGAGTAAGATAAATGGCAGCTAATAACGCATTAAAGATAACTGACATCAATTTTGATGCTATCAAGTCAAATTTGAAAGACTATCTCTCTAGTCAAGCCGAGTTGAAAGACTACGACTACGAGAGCTCGACTGTGCAGACTATAATGAATCTGCTGTCATACAATACCTACTACAACTCAATATACCTAAACATGGTAGCCAATGAGATGTACCTCGACTCGGCCCAGATTCGTAGCAATGTTGTTTCAAGAGCTAAGCAGGTCGGATATACACCTCGTTCAGCAAGGGGAGCTACTGCTGTTGTCGACGTTACTTTTGCTCCAGTGGGCACCCCCGATCTAATAACTGTTCCTGTAAACACAGAATTTACAACTACAATCGACGGCATCTCCTACACATTTAGTAACCCTATCGCCACTAGCATTGCGCCTGTTGAAGGAATATACTCCGGTGCTGTTTATCTCGTCGAAGGAAGCGCTGTACAAGAGTCGTACACGGTGAGTAGCATTAACCCTGTCCGATATGTCCTGAATAACAAGAACGCCGACACATCGACTCTCAGAGTGTCTGTACAAGAGTCGGTATCTAATACAGCCATCACCACATATACACTGAACTCTAACTTTACGGATGTGACATCTACTACCGCTGCATACTTTCTCCAGGAACAAGCTGATGAGAAATTTGAAACTTACTTCGGCGATGGTATTTTAGGTAAAGGACTAAAGGATGGTAACATTGTTCGATTGAATTACAAAGTGGTAAGTGGAGAAGCACCTAACAACGCAGGTACCTTCTCGGCTTCATCGAGCATAAGTGGATACAGTGCGACATCTGTCGTCACTACCTCGAGAGCTAGGGGTGGAGCTCCTATCGAAACAATTGATTCTATAAAGCTGAATGCTCCAAACAACTATAATGCCCAGAATAGAGCAATCACGACGAATGATTATAAGACTCTTATCCTGAGCGAGTATGGTGACATACAATCAGTGAATGTATGGGGTGGAGAAGACAATACTCCTCCTCAATATGGTCGAGTTTATATTGCCGCTAAGCCCAGATCAGGTCTATTGCTATCTCAAGATACAAAGGATTCAATTGTAACCTATTTGGCTGATAAGAAAAGCATAACCGTGGAACCCATAGTAGTAGATGCATCCTACCTGTATGTACAACCTACTGTTGACGTCAAGTTTAATCCTGATGATGCCTCAATAGACTCTGGTACTCTTGCCACGGCAATTAAAGATGTAATAATAGATTACGAAGATAAGAATCTAGGTCTGTTCAGCAACGAGTTTATTCGTTCTGAGCTGATGAAAAAGGTTGATGCTGTAAATGACTCCATCACAAGTGTAGACATTGCTCTTCAACTTTCACAAAGATTTATTCCTCAGTCGAATGTTATTACCACCTATACTTTTAATTACAACCACCCGTTACTAAACATCACTGCTGGTTCGGTGTTGACTATTGTACCAGAGAAACATCCAGGACAAGGTCTAGCCCTATTCTCTTCATCATTCTCTTACGGTGGTTACACTGGTATACAGATGGATGATGATGGATTTGGTAATGTAAGATTCTTTAGATTGAATGGAGGTGGAACCAAGATATATGAGAACCGTAGAGCCGGAACAATAAACTACGACTCTGGTCAAGTTATTCTGAGCTCCGTTGATATAACGGGTTACGTTGGCGACTATATCACTATTAGAGTGGTACCGAGACTAAACGACATCGATCCTATAAGAAGCCAGTTAATTTTACTGTCCGATGCTACAGTTCGGGTATATGATAACAATTTATCGAGGATAACTGCTTCCGTTACTAATATTAGCTTAGATGGCGACTCAACAGAAGTTCAAGAATACGCAACCGTATACACGTCGTACTAAAAGCAGATGGCTACTAATAATAAATTATCGACAAAAGTAGCTAGCCAGCTACCTTCATACCTACAGGATGAGGGCCCAAACCTTGTCGCCTTCATGGAAGCCTATTACTCGTGGTTAGAAAGCGAGGGTCAGGTAAATGATAGAGCTCAGAATCTTTTAAAGTATAATGATATAGATGAAACACTCAATGAGTTCATCGATTACTTTAACCGAGAGATACTTAGCCAATTCCCAGCCAATGTTCTAGCAGATCGTCGGTTGTTGATGAAAAACATCCGTGATCTATACCGAGCCAAGGGTTCAGAGAAAGCCTTTAGATTACTGTTCCGTTTATTGTACGGCGAAGAAATTCAGTTCTACTATCCGGGTCAAGACATACTAAGAACATCTGATGGTAGATGGGTTCAAGAAACAGTGATGAGACTATCGGGTCCATTTACTGGAGATGCTAGTTCTCTGGGCGGGCAGTCAGTCGTCGGAATAGTATCCGGAGCGACAGCAATTGTTCGTCGTGTGGAGTCGGGCAATGAATTTGGTGTAGATGTTTTTACTTGCTACCTCGATTCTGTATCTGGAACATTTGTTGACAACGAGGGTGTACGTAATACCTCTTCATCTATTGTAGCTCACGTTCTCAGTACCTTTGGTACGGTACAGGATATACCAATTACCTTTGGTGGGGCTAATAATCAGTTTGGAGACGTTGTATCGTTTTCATCTACTACGTTAAATGGAACAGGTACGGGCATAGTAACAGAGACATCTGATACCTCACTAACATTTGCCATAACAGATGGTGGTTCAGGCTACAAACTAGACTCCCAGATTACTGTAGCTGCTTCTCCTCCCGGATCAGGGGCTACCTTTACGATAGCTAGCCTGAGTAACATAGAAAATATTGCTCAGAATGTTGACACCATCGGCTCAATGGCCAATGTAGCTATAGACAATGCTCCTACTTTTGCATCTGGTGGAGCAAATACTGCTATTCTCAATGCTCCGATGGCAGCAGCGAACGCTAGCTCAACTCTCACCTCATCGTTCACATATGCTAACACTCAATATGGAACAATAGCATCAATCAATCAGATACGTGGTTCTAATTATACCATTTTACCTGAGATTACCATAATAGAGCCGGCCTTATTTGAATTAAATATCTCAGATGGCAGTGGGGGATTCAAAGGTAGAAACGCAATCGTTACTCCTAGTTTTACGCCCGGATCTATTGCCAAGATAAGCATTACTGAAACAACAGGTAACTTTTTCCGAGGGGAATCAGTATCTATTTTGAATCAGTCTAGAACCTCAGACCCTGCACTTGGGTCACCTATCGTATCGGGCGTGAATACGTTAGCTGGAGCCTATGTTGATACAAAGGGATTCCTATCTTGGAACAATAAGCTACAGGATAGTCGCTTCTATCAGAAGTATTCTTATATGCTACAGTCTTCAAAACCTGTAGACTCGTATCGTAAGTTTGTAGACAACACTATTCATCCAACTGGACACCTGTTGTTTGGCGAATTGGCCATTACATCTGTCCTAGATGCTAGCACAGTAAACGTGCTCCCCGAAATTCTGCTGTATCTATCATCAGATACTGATATCTTTATACCCACCGTTGTTTCTTCAGATATTGGCGAATATATTGCTGAAGGTCCTCAAGGCGGAATTGATACAGAAGACGAAATCAACATTCAACTGGATGCTGACTTCACGGCTGAAGCTGTCCTACCCATATCCATGACATCTAACCCAGAGCTAGAGTTGGAGTTAGTATTCGATCCAGCAACATATGGATTGGGCGTTGGCAGTTCTGTAGATTTCATCCAGAGCTTCAACATTGAAGGCGCTGAAATTGTAAATGTAGGTGCAGTATACGAGTCGTTCCTCAATGTTCAGCTAGCAGACGTTGCCAGTCTAGTCGTCCTACCATACGCTAATGTATCGCCGGCAACAGGATTTATAGCACTTAGTGGTGTAGGTACACCTTCTATCCAACACAGTGGCAATTACTACGCTACATCCTCCCTAATTATTGGAGATGTAGCTACACAAACGATAGAGAGTAACGAATACGCACAAATTAATGGTCAATTCTACGTTATAGAATAAAATTCTAACAGTAGAATATAACCCCTTACAAACCTTATAAATAAGATTTAGACACATTGGAGATTATATCAAATGCCAGGCATAGTAACAAGACGTTTCAGACTCAATAACGCTGAACAGTTTTTCGAGTCATTTAGTGAAGCAGCACCTTCACTCATCTATATGTACATTGGTCGTGTTGATGCATGGCCGAATGGCGACACAGTCCCTACACCAACCGATACTGTTTCAAAATCTCGGTATGAGCCATGGACTAATATGATCGCTGCTAAACGCGTAACAGCTGCTGATACAACTTATAGTATTCCCCGTCACAACTGGGTGGCCGGCACTGTATATGCAGAATATGACAACACTAGCACATCCTTGTATGATGATCAGTCATATGTGGTGTCAAGTACGTTTAATGTGTACAAGTGCATGTTCAATAACTATGGCGCTGGTTCAACAATTGAACCTACTAGCACGGGAACCACACTCACAACTACTTCTGATGGTTATATCTGGAAGTATATGTACACAATTTCTGCTGCAGATACACTTAAATTTGTGACTACTGGCTATGTGCCGGTAAAGACTCTGGCCTCCGATGACGGAAGTTCTCAGTGGACAGTACAGCAAGCGGCTTCTAACGGCGCTATTGAAATTGCTAAGCTAACCTCCAATGGAACTGGCTACGTTTATAGATCAAATACCTTTGTCTCTGTTACCAACACTAGCGTAATGGTACTCGACGGTTCTGCTTCTGGTACAGATAACTATTATACTAACGCTTCTTTGTTCATATCCTCTGGTGTTGGATCGGGTCAAGTACAAACGATCAGTGCATATAACGGTACCTCTAAGACTGTTACTATGTCAACAGCGTTCCCTGTTTCCCCAGATGCAAGCTCAACATTCCACATTGGTCCTAATATCAATGTTACTGGTGATGGATCAAATGCCTCAGCATACGCTACTGTTAGTGGCGGTATATTGAGTAAAATTACAATGGTAAATACTGGTACAAACTATTCCAGAGCAACATTTACGCTGACGGATGGTTCCGGTGGAACTGGAGCAGCAGCTGCTGCAACTGCTAGATTATCGCCTCCGAATGGTCATGGCGCTGATCCGATTGGTGAATTAGGTGGCCACAATGTGATGCTAAATATTCGTCTTTCTGGAACTGAGGGTGGTACCTTCCCCACAGACAACGACTTCCGAGTAATTGGTTTGATTAAAGATCCCTTGCTTGCAAACGGATCGATAGCTACAGCTAGCTCATATGATCAAACAGCTAAACTTACGGTAAGTGGTATTGCTGTTAGTACATTCCAGGCCGATGAGCAAGTAACTGGCGACTCCACAGGTGCTCAGGGACGTATGGTTTCTTTTGCTAACACCAATGGATCAGGTACCGCTGGTATTTTGAGCCTGACAAATGTTATAGGTAGCTTTGGCACCGAAACTGTCACAGCCAACACATCTACTACCACAGCAACTGCTTCTACATTCACTCTCGGTGCTTTTCAACCGAATAAGGGTGACGTGATATATATTGAGAACCGCCCTGTTACTTCAAGAAGCGCTGATCAAATCGAAGATGTAAAACTAGTTGTTCGTTATTAATTTTTAGGATTTAAAATGGCTGCAAATACAACACTATCCACGAATTTCAATGTCTCACCGTATTTTGATGATTACGATAAGACCAAGGACTTTCATAGGATTCTTTTTAAGCCTGGGTTGGCTGTACAGACTCGGGAACTTACTCAATTGCAGACGATTCTACAAGATCAGGTAGATCGTTTTGGTAAGAATGTATTTGTAGAAGGGTCAAGAGTATCTGGTGGTGAGTTCATCATCGATGACAACTACAACTTTGTTAAGCTACCTGACAACTATGCTAATGGTTCATCTATTACCGTCAGTAGCTTTCATGGGGAGACTCTGCGAGGAGCATCTAGTAATGTCACTGCTATTGTTGTTGGTAGTGCAGATGGTACAGAAGCTGCCACCAATACAAAGACGTTATTTGTAAAGTATTCTTCAGAGTCGGGCGGCAATGCTCTATTCACTCCAGGAGAGCGCCTGACAAGTACTACTACCCCAGCTCTCTCATCCAACACTCTTGTTGCACTTAATTCTGTCGGTACAGGTACCAACGTCACTATCAACGAAGGTGTGTTGTTTGCCAAGGGTAACTTTGTTCGATTTGATACACAGTCTGTTATAGTAAATCGTTATAGTAATATTCCTACTGCAACAGTCGGTTTTATAGTAGATGAAACTATTGTATCGAGTGATGATGATGGTACGTTACTCGATAATGCTACAGGTTCGTTTAACTACTCGGCCCCAGGCGCAGATAGACTCAAGCTAACTGCTACACTGTCTTCATTCTCAAGCACAGCTGTAATGTCGTCTGTTCAAAAGCAGAACTACGTTGAGATGCTGAACATTGATATTGGTCAAATCCAAACCAAGAGAGAGGCAACTGAATATAATGTCGTTAGAGATTTTGTAGCTAATCGCACAAAAGACTTCTTCGGCGATACTATCATTAAAGGTATGGGTCTCCGTTTAAGAGAGCACCTGAATGATGGAACAAACAATGGTCTATACCGTACAAATCAAAAAGGCGACAATAATAAGCTCGTTGTTGGTGTAGATACTGGTAAGGCCTACGTTGAAGGATATGATATTGAAACCTTTGGTTCAGTATATGTTCCCCTCGACAAAGGAATTGATTTTGTTGCTGTTGAGCAGATCCCCGTAACTTCAAACTACGGTAATTTTGTAAACGTCAATAATGTTGCTGGTGACTGGAATGCTTCCACAGGTAAAATTGTCAAGCTGTATAGTGGTGCAAAGACAAGTATTACCAGTGCAACATATAGTACTGGAGCAGCTGCTGGTTCACAAATAGGAACAGCTAGATTCAAGACACTTCAGCATGACACAGGTAATCCTGGCGCAGCTAGTGCCCAGTATAGAGTATACCTAACAGACATTCAGATGTCTGCAAATACATTCGCTGATGTTCGTGGTCTGAATCTAACCAATACCACTACAGCAAATGGTTTTGCCGATATTGTAACTACAGGAAACGTGGCTACAATCGAAGAGACCGCTTTCAATAGATCTCTATTCCAGATTCCATCAGCTGCCGTACGTACGCTGCGGGACTCTAATGGCCAAATCGATACAACATATACCTTTGCCAAAACCTTTGGTGTATCTATTAGTACTGCTGGCCAGTTTACTATTAATACTGGTGATTCTACAGAAGTGTTCATTGGTTCTGGCGCGCTAAACGGATCCGAGAAAGACGAGAAGTTTGTACTTTCATTGGACGATGATGCTTATGCTACTGTTACAGGTACCGTAAGTATTTCTGGAACAGCAGTAACAGGAACAAATACCCTATTCCAGACTCAGTTTGTAGTAGGCGATAAGATCTTTGTAGCAGATTCGAGCGAAATAAGAATTGTTGCAAGCATTGCTAGCCAGACGGCTATGGTATTGACAACTAGTGCCACTACAGCTACAACGTCTGCTTTCAACAAGTATTTTGCTGTAGGAGAAATCATCGATCTGGCAGCCGTAGGTAGTGCCGGAGCAAGAACAGTAAGTGTAAACTCTACTACTTCATCCTCTTTTGATATTAAAGAGACGCTAGGAGCAACGACAGTAGCTTCAGTGTATACTATTTTGAATAAAACTGATGCCAGAGAGATAGCAAAAACGATTAACAAGAATCAATTTGTCCGTCTGACACCAACCTCACATACTGCTGGTTTAACTGGCCCATGGAACCTCGGTATATGTGATGCCTTTAAGTTAAACGAAGTGCGTATTCAATATACTGGTGCTTTTGCTAACAACACATCTGGTTCTATTGTAACAACCCAATTTAATCTTGATGATGGTCAGCGCGATAACTTCTATGATCAAGCTAGGTTGATTTTAAAGTCTGATAGCACCTTGGTGGTTAATAGTTCGGCACACTTACTCGTGGATGTAGATTACTTTACTCACGATTTCTCGCAGGGTTCAGGATACTTCTCCGTTGATAGCTACCCCATCAATGATGCTAATGCTGCGTCTGTGACAACTATTCAGACTGAAGAGATAACCAGATATGTATCTCCTGTCACAGGTTCTGTTCACGATTTAAGAAACACTATTGATACAAGACCCTCTAAGGGATATACAGCTACCGCAACAGGTGTTGTTGGCTCGTCTAGCACAAACCCTGCAACATCAAGCACCTACAATAGTGCTGCTGGTGGTCTTAGGTTGCCTGTTGCAAATAAGAATTTCCTAACAGATTATTCGTTCTATCTAGCGCGCAGGGACATCCTGACACTCGATAAGAAAGGACTGTTTACAGTAGTTAGAGGTGTTCCATCTCTTAATCCTGAAGCTCCTCGTGTCAACACCAATGCCATGAAGTTGGCAACCGTTGCTATTGCTCCTTATCCCTCTCTGACCTCTTATAGATCATCTGAAGTCAAGCGCTCTGACTACAAGAGCTCGATTGTGGTAGATAAGCAAAAGAGATTTACGGCTAGAGACCTCTCTGCACTAGAGCAGAGAATTACTAACCTCGAATACTATACCGCTCTCAACCAGGTAGAGCGTAAAGCAATGGATCAAACTATCCTCGATTCAACAGGAATCGACCGATTCAAGAATGGTATCTTCACAGACCCCTTCCTGTCTCACAAGTTTGGTGATTACACGAATTTAGACTATAAGGTAGCAGTAGATCAGGGTCTGCAGGAGGCTCGTCCTCAGTTTGATCTAACAGACGTGAAGTTAGATTACTCCTCAGCAACGAATCTAACATCGTTTAAGAGCAACACGTTCTTTACGTTACCCCACACATCAGTGGAGTCTGTATCACAGCCTTTTGCAACAACAACAAGAAACATTGCTGGTCTGTTCTACACATACGAGGGATCAATGACCCTCAGTCCAGATGGCGACTATTGGGTAGATACTCGACGTAACCCTGATCTGAATGTTGATTATGACTTCACCAATATTCCTTGGGAGCAGATGGTTGAACCATGGCAGTCCAACTGGAGTAATTGGGAAACACTAGTAACAGGTGCACCAAGCGTATCTGAAACTCTAATCAACACAGAGTTAAACACTACTGTATCTGACACATTCTATTCTGGCTTCGGTGATATCATCGATGCTATTACAACAACCGCTACTGATACATTCAGAGTTAACTCAACTACCACGTCTGCCCAGCAGCGTCAGCGAACTTCGTTCAATGTTGATACTACTGTAGAGACTAGAAACTATGGTGATCGAGTAGTAGACGTATCTTTAACACCTTATCTGCGATCCATCAGTATTGAGGTATCGGTTGTAGGTATGAAGCCGAATACTAAGCTAACAGCATTCTTTGATAATGAAGAAGTTGGAGCGTATTGCACTCAGACTGATAGCTCTTTCAATATAACAGGAACTAGAGGGGGCGACATAACTGTAGACCTCAACGGAAATATCTACTTGCTGTTTACTATTCCGAATGATGCTGAGAAGAGATTCCGTACTGGCGATAGAATGTTTGTATTGACAGACAGCCCGACCAATTCCACTATTCAGGGTTTGTATACTACTAGAGCAATAGCACACTTCAATGGATCAGGTATTCAGCAAACTGTTGAAAATACAATTGTTTCCACGAGAGTACCATTTATTGCTGAGACTGTGGATACGGACTCTAGAAACGTAAGCGAGACAACGTTCTTAGGTACAAGAGCTGACTCAAGAACAGTATCTGTAACACAGGACTTTGTAATATCACCAACAGGTAAGTCTTACGAGAACGTTGCGTGGATATCTGGAGCGTCGCTCAATTTACTTACAAGCAAATACGGATCTCCCGATGTGTCGCTCGGTGAGTGTATCACAGAGCTCAATGAAAACGTAACTTTCTGGCAGTTAGTGTCTAACTCTAATGCAACAGACATTAGACAAACATTTGAAACACAGATGTTGGAGATATTCAACGCTGGTACTGCTACACAGGCTACTTTGAATCAGTTTATGAGTGATTTCAACACCATTACTGGATCTGCAATCACAGATATATCTATTCGTAATCAAGTAAACAGTGCTCGCTGGGTTGATCCAGTAATGCAGACGTTTACAATTGATGACACAAGCAAAGCTCCTGGTATGTTTATTACTAAGGCCGACTTATTCTTTGCTACAAAGGACGCTACAAATGGTGTCCAGGTTGAATTAAGAGAAATAGAGCAGGGCACACAGACACCTACTAACCGCATCATCCCTCACTCTATCAAAGTACTGCCGGCCGCTTCTATCAATGTATCAGATACGGGCGTGACAGCAACTACCTTTGAGTTTGATGCTCCTGTATACTTGCTAAATGGAGTTACCTATGGTCTTGTCATTAAGCCAGTCGGTAATAACAGCAGCACGACAGTATGGGTCTCCCGTCTCGGTGGTGAGGACGTGGCTACGGGTCTAAGAGTTAATGAGCAACCGTATGTTGGTGTTCTATACGCTTCATCAAACGATCAAATTTATACTCCGATTCAAGAAGAAGACTTGAAATTCAATCTACATAGAGCTAGCTTCGATCAGACACTAACGGGTCAATTAATAATAGCTAACCAAGCTGCTGATTATATGACCGTATCAAATCTGGCCGGCATATTTATTGTCGGAGAGACAGTTACTGGAAGCAGCACCAGCTCAACAGGTAAGCTCAAAGAAATCTACACAGATGCTAATGGTATTATACGTGCTGTTGTATCTTATGTAAGCGGAGCATTCAGTACTGCAGATACTCTAACGGGATCTCAGTCTGGCGCCACAATAAATGTTGATACAATCTATGATGTTGATCTGCACGTAGCCCACAATGAGGTAACGTCCATAACTCCATCAGGTACTACTTTGGGTACAGCTATACTAACTACCTCTAACAACAACGTTGTTTCTTCTACATATCTGGATGTTGATAATACTAGAGATGTCAAGTTTAATACAGAATTGAAGATTGC
>TARA_R110001632_G_scaffold80454_2_pt1 | contig 18160 bp, 21 predicted proteins | sample TARA_R110001632 | Tara Oceans TARA_R110001632 (sample SAMEA4398266) | marine metagenome | biome: Polar Biome; feature: [SRF] surface water layer (ENVO:00010504); material: water (ENVO:00002006), including particulate matter (ENVO:01000060) such as... | depth 5 m
TAAAGAAAAGCCTATCTAAACAGATAGGCTTTTTTTATGTTTAAAATGTGAAAAATTTTAAGGTTGTCAAAGTGTTTTATTAGTGAAACTCTGTTTTGAAAAATGGCGAAGCAAAATATTCAAAATAGTTAGTTAAACTAATTCCGCTTTTTAGCGGGATCTTAGTTTAAATATCACATTGCCCTGAAGATATTTATTTCACAGGAATCTTAATCTTGTATGATTTTCTACTCTTATTATTCAATTTGTTTTCTCTTAACCAAGCATTGTGTAGTTTCAATTCTTTGTAGTTGGTGTTAAACCCTTTAGCAAAAGAAGCAATATTTGTAATTACGGTATCTACTTTTACAGTTCTAGTTTTTGGTAATGTATATAGGTCTTCATCATCAAACTCAAAACCATATTTTTTAGGATTAGATAATACTTCTTTCAATGCTACAATTCTAAATACATAACGAGACGTTTCAGAATTCAATAACAAATCGTAATAATCATTTACTTGTTGTTTTTTTAAATTTCTAGAAATTCTTGCATTTCCAGCATTGTAGGCCGCTGCAGCTAAGGTCCATGTTCCAAAACGTTTTTTAGATTTTTTTAAATAATCGGCGGCAACTTTGGTTGCTTTTTCTAAGTTATAACGTTCGTCAACATTTCTGTTGACTTCTAATCCATATTCTCTACCAGAAGACTTTAAGAAGTGCCAAAAACCTGCTGCTCCTGCAGAAGACGAATTATTTTCTAATCCACTTTCGGCAACAGCTAAGTATTTAAAATCATCTGGAAGCCCATATTTCTTTAACATAGGCTCAATGATAGGAAAATATTTATGCGCTCTTTTAATCAATAGTAAACCGTTAGATTGCCAATAGGTATTGACTAACAACTCGCGGTCCATTCGTTCTTTAATGTCAAAACGTTCTGTTGGAACTTTTTCTCCTGCAAAGGTTAACCCTTCAGGGATTTTTAATGCCCTAATATTGTATGTTTCAGCGGTGTTTTTTTCAGGTTCTACATCTGAAATATAAACGGCGTTAAAGAATATAATTGAAAGTATGGTAATTGATAAAACGGATAAAAAACGAATAATTCTCTGCATTGAAATCTCTTTAAATTAGGATCCCTTAAAATTAAGGAATTAACAAGCAAACATCAAGTTAAACTCTTGCTAATTATTTCAGAAATTGTTTTCGCTTTTAAAAGAACCATTACATGAGTACCTTTCTCTACTAAAATAAAATTATTGATGTGTTTTGAAGGAAATATATGATCATCATTTCCATGAATATGAACAATGTTCTCTAAAGGAACTTCTTGATGCCAATGTAATACATGGTAAATGGCCCATTTCATGTAGGTTGCATCTCTTACAGATAAATACATTTCATATAATTCTGCTCGTTTCTTTAAAAAATCTCCCAAGAAATATTTTGTATAATCTTCTAGATTTTCAACAATTTTTGAAGGAAACAATTTGTAGGCTTTGCTCATTTGAATCAATTTCAATCGATATGGAAACTCATGATGCGATTTAATACTTGATACTAAAATTATTTTTTTAACAGGAATTATCTTAGCCATCTCTTGCACTATAATTCCACCAAAAGATACGCCTAGTAAAACAGGGTTTTGATGTGTGATATCTTCGCACATTCTTTTAGCATATGCTTCTAAAGGTTCTTCAAGTGATAAAGGGATTTTCCAATCTAAGAAATGAAGTTCAAATAGATCTTTAGATAAAGAAATATGTTCAAATATTTTAGAACTTGCCCCTAAGCCTGGCATGCAATATATTTGAACTTTCTCCATTATTCTAAGTACTTTTTATCGTATAAAATATTTTCAATAAAAACATAAATAGCAGTCAATTTTTTCGGTGCATCTTTCCATAGACGGATGGTTACATTCTTACCTTGATAAGAGATGATAGTTTCTGCAAAGTCTTTTGTACCACTTGTAGTATATCTCCTTTTTAATCCTGAAAAATTTGCATCTTTAAGGATCTTAGTAATTTTATTGAATTGTCTTCCAGATAATTTCACCTTGCGAATTCCTTCAATATTGGTAAACTTTTTCCCATTATAAATTAAAATACTGTCTTTAGTAATGCTTACATCAAAAACAGGACAATCTCCTGAACATTTTTTCTTTTGAAGTTTTAGGAGTGTATTGCTTACTTTTTTAAGTACTTTCTTCTCTACTACAACTTCAACCTCTTTTGGAGTTTCTTCAACAACTATTACTTCTTTCTTCTCTTTTTTCACTGGACTTACGCAACTTAAAACTGAAAGTATAAGACACGACAATAGCAAGATTTTTTTCATAGATATTTTTTGATTTTAAATGGAGATTGATTCTTTTACAAAATCGAAACGAACCAAACCATCTTCATCAATTTTTGTCAGTGTAATTTCATGTAATGTATTGACTAATTCTGGGTTCCAAGGTGTTTTTACTTTTACGTAGTTTTCAGTAAATCCATGAATATAACCTTCTTTGTTTTCGCTCTCAAATAAAACAGTTGATGAGTTTCCTAACTGATTCTCATAGAAAGCTCTACGCATCTTTACAGACAATCCGCGTAACATTTTACTTCGTTTTGCTCTCACGTTCTTAGGAATCACGCCATCCATCAAAACAGCTTCAGTGTTAGGTCTTTCAGAATAGGTAAAGACATGTAAATAAGAAATATCTAAATCATTAAGGTAGTTATATGTTTCTAAGAAATGTTCGTCTGTTTCTCCAGGAAAACCAACAATAACATCGACACCAATACATGCGTTTGGCATCACTTTTTTAATTTTCTGAACTCTATTTGTGTAAGTTTCTCGTAAATAACGACGTTTCATTTTCTTCAACAAATCATCACTACCACTTTGTAAAGGAATGTGAAAATGTGGAACAAAGGTTTTTGAATTAGAGACAAACTCAATAGTTTCGTCTTTCAATAAATTAGGTTCTATGGATGAAATTCTCAAACGATGAATTCCTTCAACATTTTCCAACTCTTTTACTAATTCTAGAAATGTATGTTCGTGTTTTTTGTTTCCAAATTCACCTTTCCCATAATCACCAATGTTTACCCCTGTCAGTACAATCTCTTTGATTCCTCTCTCAGAAATCTCTTTGGCGTTTTGTAATACATTCTCTACAGTATCACTTCTAGAAATCCCTCTTGCCAATGGAATTGTACAGTAAGTACATTTATAATCACAGCCATCTTGAACCTTTAAGAAAGCTCTTGTGCGGTCTCCAATAGAATAAGATCCTACATAAAAATCTGCCTCAGAAATTTCACAAGAATGAACCTCTCCGTGTTGGTTTTTAGTTAAATCATTAATATAACTCGTTACATTAAATTTTTCGGTAGCTCCTAATACTAAATCAACTCCATCAACAGCAGCTAATTCTTCAGGTTTTAATTGTGCATAACAACCCACAGCAATTAAAAAAGCATCTTCATTTTTTTTTAATGCATTTTTTACAATCGTTTTAAAACGTTTGTCGGCATTATCTGTTACAGAACATGTGTTGATCACATACACATCAGCCTTTTCATTAAAGTCTACACGATCAAATCCTTCACTCACAAAACTGCGAGCGATTGTAGATGTTTCTGAGAAGTTAAGTTTGCATCCTAAGGTGTAAAATGCTACTTTTTTATCTGCATTCATTCTTGTACATTTAATGGCTTACAAAGTTACGATAATTCTTAAAAGAGAGATGAATACAGAAATCATTTTTGAAACGAAAAACTTGTTAGTTAGAAAGCTACTAATGAGTGATCTGAATTCTTTTCATGCAATGCAAAGCAATCCAAAAGTGATGCAATATGCAGATGGTGAAGTGAAATCATTAGAAGCGCATGAAAGTGAATTGAAGGATTTAATTCAATTTTATACTAAAGAAGAAAATAATTTTTGGATTTATGCTATAGAAAGAAAAGTTGATACTGAATTTGTTGGAACGGTAGCTTTGGTAAAAGACGATAAGAATGATGATGAAATCGGATTTCGTTTTTTAGAAAAATACTGGAAAAATGGATATGGCTTAGAAATTTGTAAAGGATTGATTCTGTATAGTAACTCTATTCATATACCAAAGCTGATTGGTTATGTGACTGATGTAAACGTAGCTTCTGCCAAGATTCTTCTGAAATGTAATTTTGAAGTTACTAAAAAAGGAATCGATTCAACCTCTAAACTTCCAGAAACTAAATATGAATTGAGATTATGATAGTTAGCAATTTACAACCACCATATTATGCTGTGATTTTCACCACACTTTTATCTGATAATACAACAGATTATATTGAAACTGCTGAAAGAATGGAAGTATTAGCGAAAGAACAAAAAGGGTATTTAGGAATTGAATCTGCCAGAAGTGACCTTGGAATTACGGTTTCTTATTGGAAAGATTTAGAGGCTATTACACAATGGAAAAATAATGTAGAACACACAGAGGTTAGAAATAAAGGTAGAGAACAATGGTACCAACAATATCAATTGAGAATTTGTAAAGTAGAGAGAGAATATGGGTTTGTTAAATAGAAATAAGATGAAAGAAACAAGAAATGTAACGAGAATTATTTTTAGTGTTCTTACTCTTTGCCTTGTTTTATCTTGTACTAAGATCGTTTCTAGTTATTCAGAGAATCAAGTTTTTAGATATAATGAGCATTCTAATATTACGTCATTAGATCCTGCATTTGCAAAAGATCAACGAAATATTTGGGCAACCAATCAATTGTATAATGGATTGGTTCAATTAGATGATAGTTTACATGTACAGCCTAGTATTGCTAAAAGTTGGCAAATTTCTGATGATGGAAAAGTGTATACCTTTTTATTGAGAAATGATGTTTATTTTCACAAGCATCTCCTTTTTGGTAACGATTCTACTAGAGTTGTTATAGCAGGTGATTTCGAATATAGTTTTAATCGATTATTAGATAAGAATGTGGTTTCTCCTGGAGGTTGGGTTTTGCAAAATGTAAAGAGTTTTAAAGCGGTAGATGCTGAAACTTTTCAAATCGAATTAAAGCAACCATTTCCGCCATTTTTAGGCTTGTTGGCTATGAAATATTGTTCCGTAGTTTCTAAAGAAGCTATTGAGTATTTTGGAAATGAGTATCGATCAAATCCGATTGGGACTGGTCCGTTTCTATTCAAATTATGGGTAGAAAATACGAAGTTGGTGTTGCGTAAAAATCCAAACTACTTTGAAAAAGATGAACTAGGAAATTCATTGCCATATTTAGAAGCAGTGTCAGTTACTTTTTTGCCAGATAAACAAAGCGAGTTTTTACAATTTATTCAAGGAAATTTAGATTTTATGAAAAGCTTAGATGCTTCTTATAAAGACGATATCATTACAACTGATGGAAAGCTTCAAGAAAAGTATATAAACACGGTTCACATGGAAACGGGTGCGTATTTGAATACTGAATATTTAGGAGTGTATTTGGATAGTGATGATGTGGTGATCAATAATAAATTGATAAGAAAAGCAATCAACTACGGTTTTAATCGTAGAAAGATGATTACCTATTTGCGAAACGGAATAGGAACTCCTGCTGTCAATGGTTTTATCCCTGCAGGATTGCCCTCTTTTAACGGGCAAAAAGGATATGAATACAATCCTGAAAAGGCAACCAGATTAATCAATCAGTTTATACAAGAATCTGGTATTGAAAATCCTTCAATTACCATAACAACCAATAGTAATTATTTAGATTTATGTGAATTTATTCAGCGAGAATTAGAAAAAGTTGGATTAGATGTTGTTGTTGATGTCATTCCGCCATCAACCTTACGACAAGGAAAAGCAAACGGAAAATTTCCTGTTTTTAGAGCCAGTTGGATTGCAGATTATCCAGATGCAGAAAACTATCTCTCCTTATTTTATAGTAAGAATTTCACTCCAAATGGACCAAATTACACTCATTTTAAAAATGATGTATTTGACAGGTTGTATGAACAATCAATATCTGAAGTTGATACAAAAATTAGATACAAACTTTATCAAAAAATGGACAGTATTTTAATTGATGAAGCGCCAATTATTCCATTGTATTACGATCAAGTGATCCGTTTTTCTCAAAAGAACGTTCAAGGTTTAGGAATCAATCCTATAGATATGTTAGATTTAAGAAGGGTTCGGAAAATAAAGGATTGAGTTTTAAAGTGGCAAAGCGATGCACTGAGTTTATCGAAGTGTTTCAAAGTGTTTGTTGGTGTAAGAACGTTTTTTTTTAAACTAAAAACTAAAAACTAAAAACTAAAAACTAAAATACAGCTTCTTTAATTTTCTGCGCAAGCTTCTTTTTCACGTTGATAGGAAATGTTTTATCTCCCATTAAAATATCGACCATATATTCTCCAAATTTTTGAGCGTACCGTTTGACTAAGAAGTTTCTAACTGGATTTCTTTTGTAGAAATAACTCGCTAGAAATTCGCCAGAACGTAATTCTGGAACTAGTTTTATATGAAGTTTTTCTTCATACAAAGAAGTGGCGCTTTCTAAGTCAAACTCACTTTCTATAATCGCCTCTGCTACTAACTTCCCACTATAGATTGCATTAGAAATTCCTTCTGCAGTAATAGGTTCTGCAAAGCCAGCAGCATCACCAATCAGAAATACACGACCTTTTACAAAGCCATCAGTTCTAGCTGAAAGAGGAATTTGAAAACCGTGTTGTTCTTCCTTTAGAACTTCTTTGATACCTAATGTTTCTAGATATTGTTTGTAGTAGTCTTTAAGATTAATTCTCTTTTTACGGGTAGTTAAGACTCCTAATGATAAATGATTTTTTTTAGGAAAACACCAAGCATATCCTTCAGGAGCAGCATCAATATCAAATCGTGCTTTTTTTGACAGTCGCTCAAAATCTTCTTTAGAAACTGTAACTTCATATTCTAAAGCAGGAATCAAATTTCGAGTTTCTTTTGTCCATCCAGCAAATTTTGCCGTCTGACTTAAAACACCATCAGCAGCAATTAAAAATTTTGCATGAATATTTCCTTGATTAGTTTTACAAATAACAGTTTTATCATCGTGTTCAATTCCAATCAATTTGTGATTTTCCAGTAAATCGATTCCATGCTTTTTAGCTTCTTTTACAATCAAATGATCAAAAGTATCTCTCATAATCATTGTAATCACTGGGTCTTTTCGAGAAATAGTAAAAGCTTCCTTTCCAAAATAAGTCTCTACTTCATAATATTCTTGCTCAATTACCGAAGAGATATCAATCGGTAAATTTTTACGACCTCTAAAAACAAATCCGCCTCCACAAGTTTTGTAACGTGGCAATGTTTCTTTTTCAATAATACAAACACGGATTCCTTTTTGTGCTAAGTAAAATGCAGTTGCAGCACCAGAAGGTCCACTACCAACAATAGCTACGTCGTAAGTTTTCATTTAGTTAATTTTTTAATTTGATGCTGGCTAAAATAGGAAAGTGGTCTGAGTATTGAACATCAAAAGTTTTAAAATTATTGACTTCAAAATTGTTGTCAGGTAAAATAAAATCTATTCGTAAAGGATACATATAATTGAATGTTTTTCCTAAGCCCTTCCCAGCTTCTTTAAATGCATCTTGTTTGTTTTTGGCAATCTGACGGTAGGCCCATGAAAAAGCGGTGTTATTAAAGTCGCCACAGACAATTTTTTTTCCTTCCCACAGTTTTTCATGTGCTAAAAATTGTTCAACTTGTGATGCTTGCTTTTGAAAAGAAGCTTTCATTCGTCGCAATAATCTATCAGAATCTTTTTCGCCAAAGTTTTGTTTATCAGGGTTGATTTTTAACGATTCTAAATGAATATTATATATTCTAATCGTATCATTTCCTTTTAATACATCTGCAAAAATGATATTGTTGGCGCTATTTTTTAGATCTAAAGAACCTGAATTAATTATTTTATAATTTGAATAAATAGCTAAGCCAAAATTATTGGTTTTAGATAATGTTTTGATGTATTTGTAGGGATATGATATTTGAAGTTTTTCATTTTTATAAAACTCTTGAATAGTTAAAATATCAGGTTTTTTATCATCAATAAATTGATAAATTTTTTCTGCGATAGAATCTTTAGAGCTCCATTCATAAATATTAAACATACGAACGTTGTAGCTCATCACTTTAATATCATCATTTAAGAATGTTTTCTTTTCAGAAAACTTATAAACACTACTGAAATAGCTGAATCCAAGAAGAAGAATAACTATAGATATGATGAAGTACTTCTTTAATCGTATAATCCAATAAACACTAAATAAAATATTTAATAAAAAAAGTAAAGGCACAGCTAAACTTAAAATTGTAAAGCCCGGACTAGATTTTGGCGAAATAAAAGGCAATAAATATGAGAACAGCAATATAAGTGCTATAATCATATTGATGAAGATTAGTATTTTATTCCAAAAATCCTTCTTTTTCATTTTTTTTCTAGGACTATTTCCCTTGCTTAAAAAGAAATTCTTTTTCTTCTTTTGTTAAGGTGTCATAACCAGATTTACTAATCTTGTCTAAGATTGTGTCAATCTTCGCTTGATTATCTGATGTTGTTTTTTTAGTTGTTGTCTTTTTATTTGATCGATGGACAGTTTGTAAAGGTTTCTTTTTTGAACTAAAGAAGTCAGTTAGCCAACCAAAAAGATTTATTTGTTTATTACTTGCTTTTGATACATAGATATATCCAAATAATGCTCCGCCTAAATGAGCGATATGTCCACCACCGTTTCCACCGGCTAATGAAACTAAATCAACTAGGATAAAAACTCCTGCCAAATGCCACATTTTCACATATCCAATAAAACGAAACTTTAACTGATAGTTTGGAATATAGGTAGTAATTCCTATTACAATAGCAGTAATACCAGCTGATGCTCCAACCATAGTTTGAATTTTCCCTTCAAACAACGGGAAATAACTATAGCTAAGCAAATATGCTATTCCGCCAAATAAAGTTCCTAAAATATAAAAACTTAGGACTAGTTTAGGAGTGAAGTATTCTAAAAATAATCGACCAAAATAGTAAAAGACAATACAGTTAAATAGAATATGCAAAAAACCACTATGCAAAAATCCGTAGGAAATAAGTGTCCAAGGTTTTGTGATAAAAACATCAAAAGAAGACGATAACGCAAACCATTGATAAATAAAACTACTTTGCTTTCCGTATAAGCCAGAAAAAGAACTAGAGATTAATGTGATCACAAATACAGCTATATTGATGTAAATCAACTGCTCTACAATAGATGCTGTTTTGAATTTTGCTTGTAAGTCTTTGAAAAAATTCATCTATTTGAAATTTTTAAACTGATTTGTTTTCCAATAATAAGCTAACACAAATCCGATTATTGCGCCACCAATATGCGCAAAGTGGGCAACGTTTCCGACAGAATATTTTGTCATTCCAAAGAATAAATCTCCAAGTAAAATAACAGGAATAAAGTATTTTGCGGCGATTGGTACCGGGAAAAATATTAAGGCAAGTTTTGCATCTTTAAAATACATGCCAAAAGCAACTAAAACTCCATACACTGCGCCAGATGCTCCAACGGCTGGGGTATGATATAGCCCATAAAACTCTGTGAGTTCTTTTTGAGTTAAAGTAATAACGTCAGCATATTTCGTGTAAACACCAGTATTTAAAATATTTGAAATATTATTAGCGTTAAGTCCATTTTGAATTAAAACTTCATAAAATCCATTAAACTGATAATAATTAACCAATGAATAAATTAAACCTGCACCAATTCCTGCTGAGAAATAAAAGAACAAAAATTTATTACGACCCCACATCTGCTCCAAAGGAGTCCCAAAAGCCCATAAACCATACATATTAAAAAGGATGTGCCCAAAGCTCCCATGCATAAACATATGTGTAACATATTGCCAAACTCCGAAATTTTCATTCTTCGGAAAATGTAACGCAAGAATATTTGTTAAATCTAGATTTATAAGTTGTGGAGCAATAAATAAAATAACATTGATAATAATCAAATGCTTTATTCCTTCTGTAAGTTTTATTCCATTCATAATCTTAACGAGCAAATAATTGATCAATTTCTTCTAATGTAAGTGTCTTAAAGGTTGCTTTTCCAGACGGACAAATACTTGGTTCTTTACAAGAAAATAAATTATTAACTAAACTTTCTTGTTCTTTTTGTGATAAATAGGCTCCAGTTTTAATCCCTAGTGATTTGGCAAAAGACTTCGCCATCATATCAAAAGGATTAAAATTTGCATCAGGAACATCTAAATTAATATTCTCTAACAATTCTTCTAAAACGGTTGTTATCTTGCTTTCTGAAATAGAAACAGGAGTTCCTTTGATGGTTACAGACTCTTTTGTAAACTCATCAAAATGAAAACCTACATTTTCTAATTCTGATTTTAATGTATAAATCATTTCAATTTCAGCGGATGAAAATGAAATAGTTATTGGAAATAATAATTGTTGACTGTGAACTTCCTTTACAGTACTATTTTCTAGAAACTCTTCAAACAAAACACGCTGATGAGCTAAAGATTGATGAATTAAAACAACACCAGATTTTATAGAGCTTAATAAATATTTTTTCTGAATTTGAATTGATTTATTTGCCTGATGTTCAGAATCTTGCTGAAATAAGGTTTCTTGTTGTTCAATTTCATCTGTAGTTACATATAGACTTTCCCAATTAGTAACCTCCTTGTTTTGTGTAAATGAAGCAGTTCTTTTCGTTTCGTTTTGAAAAGGGTTAAAGTTTGGGTCAACAGAGATTTTTGGTACTGATGGTCTAGATTGTTGTTTGTTAAAATTATAAGGTGTGTCTAAAGTTGCATCTCTATTAAAATCTAAGACGGGTGCTACATTATATTGCCCCAAACTATGTTTTATAGTCGCTCTTAAAATTGCATAGACCGCCTTTTCATCATCAAATTTTATTTCAGTTTTTGTTGGATGAATATTGATGTCTATACTTTTAGTTGGTACTGTTAAGTATAAGAAATAGGAGGGATGTGAACCATGTTCAAGTAGACCATCAAATGCGGCTGCAACAGCATGGTGTAAATAAGGACTTTTCACAAAACGATTATTTACAAAAAAGAACTGTTCCCCTCTTTTTTTCTTAGAATAAACAGGTTTAGCAACAAAGCCTACCATAGAAATCATTTCTGTTTCTTCAGAAACAGGAACTAATTTTTCATTCATTTTACCTCCAAAAATGGCAACAATTCGCTTTCTTAAATTACTATTCTTTAAATGATATACTTCATTTCCGTTATGATGTAGACTAAAGGCAATTTCTGGATGTGCTAAAGACACTCGTTGAAATTCATCAATAATATGCCTAGTTTCTACAGTATCGGATTTTAAGAAATTTCTTCTTGCAGGAATATTATAAAACAAGTTTTTTACTGCAATATTGGTTCCTGTTGGAGTTGCTATTACTTCTTGATAACTGACTTTGCTTCCCTCAATTTTTATATGTGTTCCTAATTCTTGAGACTCTTGTTTGGTTTTCATTTCTACATGAGCAATTGCAGCGATAGAAGCCATTGCCTCACCTCTGAACCCTTTTGTATGTAATTGAAATAAATCTTCTGCAGTTCTTATTTTTGACGTAGCATGACGCTCAAAAGATAGTCTTGCATCTGTTGTGCTCATTCCTTTGCCGTTATCAATAACCTGAATTAATGTTTTCCCAGCATCTTTTATGATTAGGTTGATGGAACTTGCATTAGCGTCAATAGAATTTTCTAGTAATTCTTTTACTACGGAAGCTGGACGTTGGACGACTTCTCCTGCAGCAATTTGATTCGCAACATGATCTGGTAAGAGTTGAATAATGTCTGACATTATTTTTTACTAAATATTGATAGATCAAAATCTATAATGAATAAAAAAACCAGCACTAAGACAGCAATAATGTAGATAACAACTTTATTAGTATTAATTCCAGGAGTATCTAATTGATAGGTTTCATTTTCAAATTCAACACCAGTATTCTCTCCTTTTAATTCACCAATTGCGTTGTTGATTTTTCCTTTTAATCCTACGCCATTACCTGATGTACTTCTAAATTGATCAAACTTTTGTTTGATTTCGTATGGATTACCCTCGCCTTTGTAGTATCTAGCTTGGTAATCAAATTTTTTGTTTTTTCTTTTTATAATTCCCATCCTACTATCTGTAAATTCATTTCAATACTACAAATACTAGACCATCAGTACGTAGTCTGTCAAAGTTACTTAATAATAAAATAATGGTCAAGGTTTTTTGGTAAGTAACGCTGTTAAATATAAGGTAAAGCTGCCATTTTTATTGCAGCAACAGCACATTCAATTCCTTTGTTTCCTAATTTACCACCAGATCTATCTAAAGATTGTTGTTTGGTGTTGTCTGTTAATACACAAAAAATGACAGGAGTATTATAGGTAATGTTAAGATTTACAATACCTTGGGTTACACCTTCACAAACAAAATCAAAATGTTTTGTTTCTCCTTGAATGACATTTCCAATAGCAATTATTGCATCTAGATTTTGAGTTTCTAGCATTTTTTTACAACCAAAAACTAATTCAAAACTACCAGGAACGTCCCAAGAAATAATATTTTCTTGTTTTGCACCACAATCTAGTAAGGTTTCAATAGCACCTTTCTGAAGATTTTGTGTGATTTCTGGATTCCACTCAGAAACAACAATCCCAAACCGAAAATCTTTCGCGTTTGGGATTGTTGTTTTATCGTAGTGTGATAAATTTGTTGTAGCCATTGATACTATTGAGCGTATTTTGCGCTATAAATATATTTTTCTATATCCTTACCTGCATCAGTCGTTGGATATTTTTCTTTAATGGTCGTGAAAAACTTCTCAGCTTTAGAAAACTGACCTAAATCCATTGCTGTTCTTCCAGCTTTGAATAAGAATAATGGAGCTGTAAACTCATTATCTTTTTTATTAGCTGCTTTTTCATAATAAGTTAAAGCGTCTTCTGGTTGATCAATATCAGCAAAAGCATCTCCAATAGCACCTAGAGCAGTTGGACCTAATAATTCATCATCAGATGAGAATTTACTTAAGTAATCAATCGCTTTTTGATATTCTTTCATTTTTAAATAAGAAACACCTGCATAATAGTTCGCAATGTTTCCAGCTTTTGTACCACTGTAAATAGTTGCAATGTCTAAAAAACCATATTTATTATCCGCTCCATCTAAACCTAGTTGTAACAAAGAATCCATACCTGAATTAGCAGAAACTGCTTGGTCAAAGTATTTTCTAGGGAACGCTAATTCATTAGAAGCTTCAGTTTCCTGTGGTTCAACGATGTACTTGTTATATCCTAAGAAACTTAAGATTAAAACAATTACAATTACTAAACCATAAAATAATGGTTTACTATTTTTTTCAATCCATTGTTCAGACCTAGAAGCTGTCTCGTCTAAAGTATTTAATACTCCTGCAGTTTCAAATGCTGCTTCATCAATTTGATTTGCTTCTTTTTTATTTTTAGGTTTGAACCCTTTTTTCTTATATGTTGCCATACTTTCTTTAAAAATTTAGTCGGCGCAAAAATAGTTTTTTTAATTGGATTTTGAAAGCCTATATATCGTAATTTTTCAATAATTTGCAGAACCTTATTCGCTACGATATATAGTTATGCAGTTACAAAAATTATCTTTAGTAAATTTTAAAAATTTTGACTCTGAAACCTTTGATTTTAAAGAGAAAATTAACTGTTTTGTTGGACAGAACGGTGTTGGTAAAACAAATGTTTTAGATGCTATTTACTATTTGTCTTTTGCAAAAAGTTATTTTAATCCGATTGCTGTTCAGAATATTCAACATGGTAAAGGTTTTTTTGTAGTAGAAGGTGATTATTCTATAAATGACAGAAATGAAAAGATAATTTGTAGTTTAAAAAAGGGACAAAAGAAAGTTTTAAAACGAAATGGTAAGGCATATGATAAGTTTTCTGAACATGTTGGTCAAGTTCCACTAGTCATTATTTCTCCATCAGACAGAGATCTTGTAACCGAAGGAAGCGACACAAGAAGAAAGTTTATTGATGGTGTAATCTCACAACAAGATAAAAAGTACTTACATGACTTGATAGCGTATAATAAAGTGCTTTCTCAGCGAAATGCTTTGTTAAAATATTTTGCTGCAAATAGAACTTTTGATGCAACAAATTTAGAGGTGTATGATGATCAATTGATTGCCTATGGAACCAATATATATCACAAAAGAAAACAATTTCTAGAAAGCTTTATCCCTATTTTTAATCAAAAATATCAAATCATATCTAATGATAAAGAACAGGTGGATATGGATTATAAAAGTCAATTGCATAACACTTCTTTCAGAGATTTATTAAGAAATAGTTTAGAGAAAGATAAAATATTACAATACACAACAGTCGGAATTCATAAAGATGATTTAAATTTTGAAATTGGTGAGTATCCTATAAAAAAATTCGGCTCTCAAGGCCAGCAAAAATCATACTTGATAGCATTAAAGTTTGCTCAGTTTGAATTTATTAAACAACAATCTGATCTAATTCCTATATTGTTATTAGATGATATTTTTGATAAATTAGACGAACAACGTGTTGCTCAAATCATAGGTTTGGTAAATAACGATGAATTTGGTCAAATTTTTATCACGGATACACATTCAGATAGAACAGAAAAGGTACTGCAACAAAGTAATAAATCATATCAAATCTTTAAACTGTAATGGCTAAGAGAGAAAACGAATCAAATCCAATTAAAGACCTGATGCAATCTTTTATTAAAGAGAACAATCTTACGAAAGGAATGCAAAAAATGAAGATAGAAGAAGCTTGGCAGAAGTTAATGGGACAAGGAGTTGTTTCTTATACACAGTCTGTTCAATTGCAGAATACTACTTTGATTATTCGATTAACATCGTCTGTTTTACGAGAAGAATTAAGTTACGGAAAAGACAAAATCATTAAAATGATCAATGAAGAAATGGGTGAGGAAGTTGTTACTAAGTTGATGCTTGTTTAGTTTCAAAGTTTCAAAGTTTCAAAGTTTCAAAGTTTTTCATTTCGAATTTTATATAAAAACAAAAAACTCGTCACTTTCGTAACGAGTTTCTCTAAAATATATTTTAAAAGAATTTCCTTAAAACATCTCTCTTCCTGAGAAATGGAAGCTTCCTTCTATTTGTGCATTTTCATCACTGTCAGAACCATGTACAGCATTTTCTCCCATAGAAGTTGCGTATAATTGTCTAATAGTACCTTCAGCTGCATCAGCAGGATTTGTAGCCCCAATTAATGTTCTAAAGTCTTCGACTGCATTGTCTTTTTCTAAGATAATTGCAACGACAGGTCCTCTAGTCATGAATTCCACTAATTCTCCAAAGAAAGGACGTTCGTTATGAACTGCATAAAAAGCTTCAGCGTCATTTTTAGTCATTTGTGTCTTTTTCATTGCCACAATTCTAAAACCAGCAGCGTTTATCTTATCTAAGATTGCTCCAGTATGTCCGTTTTCAACACCATCAGGCTTAATCATGGTGAATGTTCTATTTGTTGCCATTTTTGTTTTTTTAATATTTTTAAAATCGCGGCAAAAATACACAAATTTTTCAATAAAATTGTATCTTCGCCTCTTATGATTTTGAAACAAATTAACGAATTACAATCCTATTTAGAGACACCAAGAAAGATTGTTATTATTGGACATAGAAATCCAGATGGTGATGCTATGGGATCTACTTTAGCCTTATATCATTATTTTAAAAAGAAAGGTCATCAACCTACAGTTGTTGTGCCAAATGAATATCCAGATTTTTTACATTGGTTGCCTGGTTCAGATACAACGTATAGATTTGACTGGCAAAACTCTCAATCTCAGAGAGCTATAAAAGAATCTGATATTATATTTCTATTAGATTTTAATGCATTGCATAGGGTAGGTAGCGACATGCAAAAAACCTTAGAAGGTTATGAAAATGATTTTGCGTTGATTGATCATCATCAACAACCAGATGATTTTAGATATATGTATTCAGATCCTGAAATGTGTTCTACTTGCCAAATGGTGTATCATTTTATAGAGAAAATGGGAGATGTTGATTTAATCGATGCAGATATTTCAACTTGTTTGTATACAGGTATTATGACTGATACAGGATCTTTTAGATTTCGTTCTACCACCAGTTTAACGCATAGAGTGATTGCTGATTTAATTGATAAAGGAGCGGAAAACGATAGAATTCATGGGAATGTCTATGATGCTAGTTCTTATGGACGTCTACAATTGTTAGGTCAGGCCTTAAGTAATCTTAAAGTTATACCAGAGTATAAAACGGCTTATATTACCTTGTCTGAAGATGAAAAAGCAATTAATAATTTTGTAAAAGGAGATACAGAAGGTGTTGTCAATTATGCATTATCTGTCGCTGGAATTGTGATGGCCGCAATTTTTATTGAAGATAAAGAACAGAATATTATTAAAATATCTTTTAGATCTAAAGGGTCTTTTTCTGTAAATCAGTTCTCTAGAGAAAACTTTGAAGGTGGTGGACATGATAATGCAGCTGGCGGAAAATCTAACCTTTCAATGGAGGAAACTATCAAAAAATTTATTGGATTATTGCCACAAAACAAAGAAGAATTAGTCAATTCATATGAAGTATAGGATTCTTGTATTTTTTATTTTCTTAGGATTTGTCTCTTGTTCAAAACAAGAAGCAAGAAGACCTATCACTGCAAGTAAAACATATACTTTAGCTGCTACAGCAGAAAGTTTAAAGAAAATAAATAAAATAGAAGAAGCTAAAATAGAGAATTATATAAAAAGAGATAGCTTACATAGTTATACTCGTTCTCCTAATGGATTTTGGTATCGATACATTACAAAAATAGAGAATGAAGCGAATACTCCCCAAAAAGACGATATCGTTGAAATACAGCATGATTTTGTAGATTTGAATAATCAAACAATCTATTCAAAAGAACAAATTGGAATTAAAGAATACAAAGTTGACAAAGAAGACTTTATTCTTGGATTACAAATGGGAATAAAAATGATGAAAGCTGGTGAAACTATCAAATTTTTAATTCCATCTTATAATGCCTTTGGAGTCATTGGCGATGAAAATAAAATAGGAATCAATCAATCTATAATTAGTACACTAACATTATTAAATATTAAATATTAAAAGTAAATAAAAATGAATATTAAAAAAGTTTTAGTTTTTGCCATAATTTCAGCTGCTATGATTTCTTGTAGCAATCAACCAAAAGAGGTGAAGTCTCTTAATACTGAGATAGATTCTGTAAGTTATGCAATTGGGTTAACCATGTCTACGCAGTTAAAAAATGGTTTTAATGAAGTAAATGAAGAAGTTCTTTTACAAGCGATTAGAAATGGGATGGATTCTATGAATCTATTGATAGAACTTAAAGAAGTACAAAATGTAATTAGACCTTATTTTCAGAAGCAACAAGCGGTAAAGGCTAAAGAGAAACAAGATAAAATAAATGCTGATTTTGCTTTTAATAAGGAAGCTGGAGAAAAGTTTTTGAAAGAGAATTCTTCTAAAAAAGGAGTGATTACTACAGCAAGTGGCTTACAATATACTATCCTTAAAAAAGGAAAAGGAGCAGCTCTAAAAGCAACTGATAAAATAAGAATTCACTATCATGGAACTACTATAGAAGGAAAGGTCTTTGATAGCTCTGTAGATAGAAAAAAACCATACGAATCCATAGCTAATCAGTATATAACAGGTTTTAACGAGGGTTTATTATTGATGAAAGTGGGAGCAAAATATAAGTTCTTTATACCACAAGAGCTAGCTTATGGTGTTCAGCAAAAAGGAGAATTAATTAAACCATTCTCTGCATTGGTTTTTGAATTAGAATTATTAAATATATTAAATTAAAAGATGAAAAAATTAATTTATTTATTATTTGCAGTTGCAATTTTTTCAGCATGTGAAGATGCTGCATACAAAAATTTAGAAGATGGTATTTATGCAGATATTGATACTGATAAAGGTAAAATAATAGTAGAATTATATTCAGATGAAGCACCTTTAACTGTTGCCAGCTTTATAACATTAGCAGAAGGGACAAATACAAAAGTTGTTGATTCTTTAAAAGGAAAGTACTATAAAGGTTT